>Ga0209711_10000072_pt1 | contig 91361 bp, 74 predicted proteins | sample ArcticOcean_MG_C_7_FD_187441 | JGI IMG/M metagenome (GOLD analysis project Ga0209711, IMG submission 187441) | Marine microbial communities from western Arctic Ocean - ArcticOcean_MG_CB11_88 (SPAdes) (version 2) | ecosystem: Environmental > Aquatic > Marine > Oceanic | place: Arctic Ocean... | reverse complement strand
CACGCAGCGGATATTGAAGATATCTCGGTCGATGCTGGAGGTTCAGCCTGGGGGTTTGATCCAGCAGAACGGACCTATACGAATCTAACTGAAAACATTACCGGCCAAAATGCGAATGCGTATTTGCTGGGAGACGTCTCTGGGAGCTGGAGTAGTTCCACACAACAGGGCGGTAAGCCTGTCAAGATGGGCATCTACTCATTGTCTGATCCACAGAACGACAAGACCCTGAGTCGTGTGCTACTTCAGACTGGAGAAGAACCGCTCTATGGAGCGGAACTGACCTTAAGCTATGACCCGGCATTGAATGTGAACTCAGTAAAGTGTCCTGAATCGGCCTACGTGTTCAACACGGAAACTCCTGGAGAGTTAAAGATTGCGCTCGCGAGTGCTTCTGGGCTTTCGGGTGATCAGGTTCTCATTGAGCTTGAGTTTAACGAAGTGGTGGAAGGGCCGGCGGTCTCCGTGTCTCAGGTGTTACTACAAGAAGGGGGATTGATTGTGAGTGATACCCATGAAGTGGCAGCCTTTGATCGAGACGGTGACGGTCTGCTTGATCGAGACGAACAGAACTACTTCAAAACGAATCCAGATGAAGCGGATAGTGATGGCGATGGATGGAATGACGGAGATGAAGTAACACTCAACTATAAGCCAACAGGGGCTGACAGTGTTCCGGTCTTTAAGAACACCCTCTCCATGACATATAATCTCGACGGAATTTTTGAATCCTACCAAGTGAGCTTTGCGACCCGATCAGGGAGAACTTACCACATTGAAGAATCAAGTGACCTCCTGACATGGACAAGCAGAGAAGGGGAGATCGTCGGAAGTGGGACAGTGGAAACACACCAGATTTCTGATCTGAACGAGAAAGTGTTCATTCGGGTGCGTGAAGAAGCGCCATGATTGTTTTTGTGTTACTGAAGATCTAAGTCACGCCCATATTAGAGACCAAAAAATTTCTCACCGTATTACATAGAGCGTCCGCGGAGTGTTCCCCCGGTAAGGTGGATGGTGTTTAGATGGCGGGGAGGCGTTTATAACCCAAAGAAGACAGTACGGCTTACCCCTTCATGTGTGCTAGAGGCCGGCTTCGTGTCACTAGAAGTGGTTTAGTTTTGAAGCCGCCTTTGGACCGGATCGGAGGGGGACGAAAGGGGGTTGACTTACAAAAGCAGCAAGTCTGGCCTGCCCGGCCTCCCAGATTCACAAGAAGACGTGGGTGGCTGGGAAGACTATCCCGAGATTCATCGGCCCGCAGACTGGGACACCGATCGCGATGGCCTGCCTAACAAGTGGGAGATCGAGAAAGGCCTCAACCCTGACGATACTCGTGATGGCACCATAGACCCCGATGGCGATGGCTACACGAATCTTGAAGACTACCTCAACGGCTTGATCTCAGCAGTCAGTCTTCGAAAGATTTCGACAAGAGCCCGTGCTTTCTATGACGTAGAGGACCTCTACCGATACAACCCCATGAAACGAATATTCATTTTCCTAGCTGCTGCTGGTCTTGCCTCGGCCGCCGATGATTACCCCATCGTGCCCGACGATGTCGAGGTCGCCTTGTTTGCCCAAGAACCTCTCGTTAGGAATCCCTGCGGTTTGGCCTTTGATAGTCAGGGGCGTTTATGTGTGGGCATGGGTCCGCAATACCGGAAGCCAAAGCCCAACACGCCGGGTGATTCTGTTTGGATTCTGCTAGACAAAGATGGCGATGGCGTGGCCGATGATCGCAAGGAATTCGCCACCGGGTTCAATGCTATTCAAAGTTTGACCTGGCGTGGCGACACCTTGTGGGTCGCAAACGCTCCGGACCTCACGGTGGTGCGCGATTTGGATGGCGATGACGAGGCTGATGAGTATGTGAGGCTCTACACCGACTTGGGAAATCTCGAGCACGGTTTGCATGGCTTGAATTGGGGCCCTGACGGCAAGCTCTACATGTCGAAGGGAAACTCGAAGGGTCTCAACAACGCTCCTGATCGTTTGGCGCCGAAACCGTTCCTAGAGTTGTGGGGCATGACGGCACCCGAAGGCTCGCCTGAGTTCCCGAAACCAGTCACGTTTAAGAAAGGCGAGTATCAGAAGCGCTACCACCACCCTTCCGATGACTGGGGACTGTGTGGGGGCGTGTTGCGTTGTGATCCGGATGGCAGCAAGTTGGAGATCATCGCGCGCGGTCACCGCAATCCGTTCGACATCTCTTTCGACGACGGCTTTAATTGGTTAGGAACTGACAATGATCAAAACCATGGCGACAAGATTTTCTCTCCATTCTACGGTGCGCACTTTGGATGGGGACATCCTTGGAGCTATGCGTGGGAAGGCAACGATCACTGGCCTTCCGCGCCTTCCGCTGGCCCACTGTTTGAGGGCTCAGGGACAGGCATAATCTATTTGGGACTCGATCATTATCCTGACAACTACCGCGGTGTCTTCTTAGTCAACGATTGGATCAAGCGTCAAGTTTACGTCTATCGACCGAAATGGGAAGGCGCGTGGATGAGGTCCTCGACTGACAAACTCGGCGTCTTTGCCGATGCGGAACGCGGTCGCTCGATGGGATCGAGCGATGGCCGGAGCTTCGATCCGGTTGATACCGAGATCGGCCCAGATGGTGCGATCTACATCTCAAGCTGGGGTCGCCAGTACGGTGCCCTCGTCGAGAATGGCGAGCAACAGAACGAAGGTCGCATATACAAGCTCTGGCCAAAGGCCGCCGCGCCGAAAGCTTGGGACAAGACGAGAGATCCTTGGAAAGACCTCACTAGCCACCTGCCCGTGTGGCGCACGAACGCGCAAGAAGCCCTGGTGAAACAGGGCCTTCCCGCTGCAGAACGCTTGAAGGCGATGGCTACTGACTCCGCATCCAGCAAGGCAGTGCAAACATGGTCCGCTTGGACACTCGGGCGCCTTGCCCCAGACAATACTGAAATCGATGCCTGGTTTATTGCCGCCTTGCAACACGACGCTTTGAATTTGCGTCTACAGGCTATCAGAATCCTAGCACATCGCTCTCAGTTGCGTAGCAACGAGAAATTGCCAGACGAAATTGCTGGTTTGCTAGACGACGCCGAGGCCCGCGTTCGACTCGAAGCGGTACTGGCCCTACGACAAGCCAAGGATCGTAGTCAGGTCACCCCTTTGTTAAACCTTGCCGCCAAGGAAACTGGTCGAGTGACCTATTATGCCACCTGGGGTGCGATGGGCGACTTGATGAGCGTGGAAGCACGGAAAGGGCTCTTGCGCGATGAACGTGTCGGTGTGCGCCGCGCTGCGTTGTTGAGTCTTTTAGAACAAGATGCTTTGGTCGATAGCGAGGTCAATGTCATGAGCACCGATTCGGACTCGACCATCGCTTCGTTGGCCTCGCAATGGTTAGGTGGCAAGACTAAGACACGTATCAAGGGAGCCCCTCTGAAGAATGATTCTCTGACCTCCGCGTCTTCACTCCTCTCCCCTACCGGCAAGACACCGACTGTAGAAGAAGTGCTGCCCTTGCTCGCTGAGGCCAAAGTTGCGCGCGGTCGCGAGCTCTTCCTCAGTGCTCAGGGAGCGACCTGCGCCACCTGTCATCAGGTGGAAGGCGTGGGCAATGCCTTTGCCCCCGACCTCGCAGACATTGGCACACGTGCTGATGCCACCTTCATCATTCGCGCGATCCTCGAGCCCAGCGCCGAGATCACGGAAGGCTTCGCCATGCAGATCGTGAAGACCAAGGATGGCGGATCGATCGGCGGCATTGTGCTGGAAGAAACGGGCCGCTCCTTGACCTTCGGAGAGGTCGGCGGCAGTCAGGAAACCGTCTTGAAATCGAATATCATCAGCCGCGAAACTGCTGAGATCTCCGCCATGCCGCCCTTGGGCGCACTCATGAGCCCGCAACAGATCGCCGACATCACCGCGTATCTGATTGCCACCAAATCGCCGAACAAAGTCTGGGGCGATCCCAAGACAGGCTGGCATCTTGAGGCCAACGGGGAGCGCCTTGCCATTCGTCTCGATGGCGTGGAGGTGCTCAGCTACTTCTTCAAGCATGAGGAAACGAAGCGCCCGTTCTTTGCCCATGTGAAGACGCCAACGGGCATCCAAGTGACGCGCAATTTCCCGCCCATCGAGGGAACCGATCCTATGGATCATGCCTACATGCATCCTGGATTATCGTTAGGCTTCGCGAACATCAATGGCGAGAATTTCTGGCATAACAACCGTGGTGGCGTGGTCGTTAGTGAGGGTCTTGAGGAAGCGCCCATCGTCACGGAGACTTCTGTAAGTTTCACGGTGAAGAACCGCTACTTAAGGAATGACGGCACCACGGTCTGCGAAGAGATTGCTAGATATCACCTCACAAAGAACAACGCAGGCTACCTGATCCGCATGGAGAATGCGTTTCGCTCGGACAAGGCCATCACCTTTGGCGTGAAAGAAGAAATGGGCATGGCCCTACGCGTGGCCTCACCGATTCGCGTCAAGCAAGGCTCCGGGGGCATTGCTAGTGCAAGCGGTGGCGTGAATGAGAAAGGCACCTGGGGCAAGACTGATCAGTGGTGGGACTATCACGGCACGCTGCAGGATCGCAGCGTCGGCCTGCAGATCATGTCAGGCGAAGGCAATCCGCCGATGTGGGCGCACAGCCGAGATTATGGCTTGTTAGTCGCCAATCCCTTTCCAGTCGATATAAAGAAGAATCGCGATAAGACCACCGTCATCGAGCCAGGCAAGCCGTTTACCCTGCACTTTGGGGTGCAAGTACACGACACGGCGGATCGCGCTAGCTACGATCCTAAGGCCGCCTATCAGCGTTATCTAGCACAACCATGAGCCAGACCATCGGCATTCTAGGTCTCGGCCTGATCGGCTCCGTCGTAGCAGCACGCTTAGGTGCTGCTGGCGACCGAGTCATTGGGCATGATCCGGCGGTACTGCAGCTCGACGGAGTCGTTCTTGCTTCCTGCCCTAGCGAGGTCTTTGCCATCAGTGAGTCGGTCATTCTTTGCCTGCCAGATGGCGGCGTTCCAGTCGCCTTCGAGGAACAAAGATTCAGAAACACTGAACAGAGAACGCATCAGTACTTCGGAAAGATGGCCGGGGTGGGGAAGCGGGCTTCGATGTTGTCTCCGACATATTCCTCACGGGGCACCTGGACCTGGGGCCAGTTGTCGGGGCGGACGCGGACGATTCGTCCAGGACGGATGCCTTCAATGATCAGGTCGGTCTTGAACTGAATCTGGATGCCGCTGCTCCCCAGAGGCGCCTCACTTTGAGTCATGGTGACCTGGAGGATGGGGCCTCTGCATGCCATGTGCGCGGGGCCATAGGCTCCGTGGGTGTGCTTCAAGGTGTTTTCGACTGAATTCATTAGGGTGGGAACATCCTTCTTAAAATCGGCGTAGAGGGAATCGTCCATGCCGCCGAAGAGAGTCGCGGTCACGGTGGCGTGGCCGAACTTGCCATACTCGACGGTATCGACCCACGCTGGCATCCAGCGGCTGCGGATGAAGGCCTTGTGCGTCTCGGTTTGATTTTGAGCGTCTCGCTGCATCGCGATGTCGTCCAGCCAGATGTCCGAAATGTGGAAGCGGGTGAACACGCCGTCGGGCGTGGGTTTCCAGGTGATTCCGAGCAGGACGGGCTGACCATCGAGAGATTTCTTTCCGCTGGCGGGCCAGATGCCTTTGTCGATGAGGTCAGCCACTCCGAGACGCTCGCGACCGCGCCAGATTCGAGTGGCGGCGTCGAAGGTCATCGTTTCCTCGCTAGCCTCGCCGTCTTCGCCTTCCTTCGGTTCGCGGCTGGCGATGATCATTCCCTGATTGTCCTTTAGTTCCAATTGCTTCAGCTTCCAAATTTTCCCCTCGCGAAGGCAGTGGCTGGGCTCGTCTTCCAGGAGGAGCACGTGATTCTCAGCAGGGAAGATTCCCGTGCCTCGATAGTGGTTCGCGTCTGTCTCCTTGTTTTTTACCGGTAAAACCGGCACGGTCGAGATCTTCGGGTCCGGAGGGAGAAAGGCGTGGACGTGCAGTACGGTTCCTAGGGGAATATCCCGGAGATCCGCCGGTGCGCCGTGATAACGAACGATGCCGTAGGGCAGCATGGCGAAGGGGTGCGGATCATTTCGGAAAAACTTTCCATCCCCCTTCACACGGATGCTGCCTCGGCGGTTGGCATGATCAACGAAGACAAGCTCGCCACGATAGGAGTGCGCCCTTTCCAGAGGAGGAAATTTTCCTGTCTCGGGTCGAAAAGGTTCGGCCCCGACTTCACCTTCGGCGTTGGCGGAGCTCGCGAGGGAAATGCCGAGGTAGAGCGCGGCGACCCAGCAGATAGATTTGAGTTGTCTCATGGTTCGATGTCAGTACTTCGGGAAGATGGCAGGAGTCGGGAATCGGTCCTCGGGGCTGTTTTGGAATAGGTATTCCTCGCGGGGTATTTGCATCTTGGGCCAGCTTTCCGGGCGGACACGGACGACTCTTCCAGAGCGAATGCCCTCGATGACCAGGTCGGTCTCAAACTGGATTTGAATGCTGCTGCTGCCCAGGGGTATTTCTCCGCTTGCCTGGGTGACGCCAAGGATTTTTCCAGTGGACGCGACGTGGGAAGGCCCGTAGTGGCCGGCGGTGTGCTTCAAGGTATTCTCGGCTCCATTGATTTGTGCCTCTACGCCTTTTCGGAAGTCGTCGTAGAGAGAAGAATCCATGCCGCCGAAAAGCGTCGCGGTTACGGTGGCGCGGCCGAACTTGCCATACTCGACGGTATCGACCCAGGCCGGCATCCAGCGGCTGCGGATGAAGGTTTTGTGCGCCTCGGTCTGAAACTCGGCGGCGTTTTGAATGGCGGCGTCGTCCAGCCAGATGTCCGAGATGTGGAAGCGCGTGAAAGCGCCATTTAGCCCATCGCCAGGTGAGGGTTTCCAGGTGATTCCAAGCAGGACGGCCTGCCCACCGAGGTATTTCTTGCCACTCGCAGGCCACGCCTCTTCGGCGACCAGGTCCACGACTCGAATACGCTCGCGACCGCGCCAGATGCGAGTGGCGGCGTCGAAGGTCATCGTTTCCTCGCTAGCCTCGCCGTCTCCGCCTTCCTTCGGCTCGCGGCTGGCGATGATCTTCCCTTCGTTGTTCTTAAGTTCCACTTCCTTAAGTTTCCAGACCAATCCCTCGCGAAGGCAGTGGCTGGGCTCGTCCGCTAGGAGGAGTATGTGGTTCTCGGCGGGTGCGGTGCCGGTGCCACGATAATGCCCCGCGTCTTTCGCCTTGTTGTCTACCGGTAACACCGGCACTACCGAAGTCGTCGGGTCCGGCGGGAGAAAGCCGCGGAGGTGCAGCACCGTGCCGAGGGGAATATCCCGGAGATCCGCCGGAGCGCCCTGATACCGGATGACACCGTAGGGGAGCATGGCGAAGGGCTGCGGGTCGTTTCGGTAAAATTTTCCATCCCCCTGCACGCGGATGCTGCCGCGGCGGTTGGCATGATCCACGAAGACCAGTTCGCCGCGATAGGAGTGCGCCTTTTCTAAAGGGGGGAACTTCCCCGCCTCGGGGCGGAAAGGTTTCTCTTCGGCGATTGCGGCGCACGAACCGAGAACCAGGAACGAAGAACCAAGAACAAGGAACGGATTCATAGCGTGATCACTTTATTACTATCCCCAAACCGGTCGGTCTCCACGCCCATGCGCTGGGCCATGAGGAGGAGCAGGTTGCTCATGTGGGCGTCCGTATTCACGGGGCGTCCGCAGATCTGGTAATGCGCGGAAGTGAGCGCTCCGTTCGGGTCGAGCGCGTAGCCCTGGAAGCCGGCGGCCGACTTGTTGAGGTCGAGATGTTTACCGTGCTTCAGGCCGAGGTCTGAACCACCGGCGAGCACGAGTGGAAGGTTGGCGTTGCCGTGGCTGTGGCCGTAGCACATGCCGCTGCCGAAGAGCGCCATTGTCGAACCCAAGAGCGGCTTCCCTGTCAAGTCCTTGGTCTCCGCGAGCCGGGTGAGAAAGTAGCCGAACTGCTCGATGGCAAAGGTGTCGTAGCTGGTGAGCTTCTCTATGTAGCTGGCATCGCCCCCGTGGTGGCTGAGCTGGTGGCGCGACTCGGTGATGCCAATCTCAGGGATGGAGAAGGCGTCCCCCTCTCCGCCCAGGCTGAAGGTGGCCACGCGGGTAAGGTCCGTCTGAAAGGCGAGCACCATAAGATCATAGACGGTGCGGAAATAGTCGCCCGCCTGAGTCTTGGGAATGTCACGGTTGGTGCGTTTGCGATCGGTGCCGGAAATATCAGGAAGCGGCGTATCGAGCCACGTATCGGCCCGCCGGGTGCGGATCTCCGCCTCACGCACAGAGGTGAGGTATTGGTCGAGGCGGCCTTTGTCTTCCGCGCCGATCTTTTTTTCCAGCTGGCGCACTTCAGCGAGGTTGTCATCGAGCACGCTGGCCTTGCGGCGCAGAGCCTTTCGACGGGCCTCGATGCCGCCCTTCGGTTCCTCGAACATGGACGCGAAGATTTCGCTGCAACGACGCAGCGCAGGCAATTGCACGCCATCTGTGGTCCAGGCGAGGGAACCCTGCGTGAGGGCGATCTCCATCGAGGGGTAGCGGGTGTGTTGCGCGGTGACTTCCGCCATCTTCTGGTCCACGGAAATGGTGTTGCGATCCGAGGGGCCGAGCTTCCCGCCGGTCAGGAAGACGTCGATGCAATTGTGATGGTGACCCAGGGCTCCGGGGTGGTGCAGTCCGCTGATGGGCGTGATGACATCGCGGTGCTTCTCCAGAGGCTTGAGCGAGCGGGAGAACTGGTAATCCTTCCCCGGCTTGGTGATCTGATAGTTCAGCGAGTGGACGCCGTTGGCGAGGTAGATGAAGGCGCTGCGACGGGGTGATTCGGTCGCTTTCTCGGCCGCGCGGAGCGGGATCATGCATTCCAGCATCGGCAGGGCGATGCAGGTGCCCATCGCGCGGAGGGCGTGGCGGCGGTCGATCCGCCAGGATTGAGAGAGGTAGTTCATAAATGTTCTTTGTTCCTGGTTGTTGATCAGCGTTTTTTGATCAGGTCGGATAGGGCCACGGCGCGGATGATGTCCTTGATCCGGTAGTCGCTCTTTTTAGCCTCGGTCTGGATGGCGGAGAGGTCGTCCTGGTCGTCAAAAGTGAGCACGCGACGGAGGGCGTAGGTGGAAAGGTGTTCGATGAAGGCCCGCGCGACCTTGTCGCGGTCCTCGAGTAGCAATTGCTTGAACTCGTTGGCGTTCCTGAAGGAACGGTCGTCGGGCATCACGCTGGCAGGATTGATCAAGGGATCCTGCCCCTTGCCGGTTGGGACATGCTCGCGGGTGCGCCACTGGCCAATCGCATCGTAGTTTTCCCAGGCAAAGCCGAGAGGATCGATATTCGCATGGCAGGACGCACAGTTCGCGTCGGTGGCGTGCGCCTCCAGTCTCTGGCGGACGGTCACCTTGTCACCTTCAGGCGGAACGGGCTCGATGGGATCCACGTTCGCTGGTGGCGGCGGCGGGGTCTTGTTGAGAATCACTTCGCTGAGCCAGACGCCGCGGTGGACCGGGCGATGACGTGTGCCGTCCGAGGTCAGTCCAAGCACCGCGCCCATTGTTAGCAGGCCGCCGCGTCGATCCCCGGGTTGGAGCGAGACGCGCTGGAAGTCGCCGATCTTCGGCTCCGGCAATCCGTAGAAATCACAGAGGCGGGCGTTGACTACGGTCCAGTCTGAATCGAGGAATTGATCGATTGGCAGGTTCTTCGCGAGCATCTCTCGGAAAAATTCCACCGGCTCGGCCCGCATACTCGTCTCGAGCCAGTCGTCGTAGGTCGGGTAGAGCTTTTTGTCCGGCGGGAACATACCGACCCGGTGCAATTGCAGCCACTGCCGCGAGAAGTCGTCGATGAAGCGGTTGATCCTCTCGTCCGCCAACATTCGGTCCACTTCCTTCCGCAGTCCATCGCCGTTCAGGGCTCCACCTTTGGCTGCGGCGAAGAGGCCTTCATCCGGCATCGAACTCCAGAGAAAATACGAGAGCCGCGAAGCGAGTTCCGAATTCGTGAGACGGTCGCGAGCGACGGGGTCGCCTTCGACAAGGTAGATGAAGTTTCTGGACGTCAGCACTCGTAGAAGCGTCCCGCGATAGGCATCGGCCGTCTCTTCACCCGCTTCGAGATCGGAGCGGTAGGATTTCAGGTAGTTCTCCAGTTCCTCCCTCTCCACCGGCCGCCGCCAAGCGCGTTCGGCGAAGCGTTGCAGATGCTCCGCGACGACATCGAGTGCGGCGTTATCCGACGGCAGCACGCCTTTTCGCCGGGTCTTCTCCGCCTCCGAGACCAGCGGGCCCTCCCATTCGATCCAATCGAGGATCACCGTTGAAAAGATACCGTTTCCTTTTTCATCGAACATCTGTGGGGAGTTCGGATTCAGCAGCAGAGTTTCGCTGCTGTGGGTGAAAATATGCCCGCCCCGGCTGGTAAGTGCATTGCGGAAGGCGGCGCCGGCCCTTCGGTCTACCACATCGGTGGCCACCACGGCGAAGTCCAGGCTCGTGGGCATCTCGAGGAAGATCTCGAACTCATAAACTTGCGGACTGTCCTCCGGGGCCGTGATGTCGAATTCGATGAGGCCCTCCACGTTCTCCTCACTCGTTTTCTTGCCGATGCTGAGGTGGGCGGGCTGACCACCGGGAGGGCGGATTCCACTGGCCTGGAGGCGGAGTTTGTAAAGCCCGCTGTGTTCCGGACCTGTTTGGCCAAGCCAGTGAGACTGGAGCGCAGACTGGACTCGGCCGGGGAAAAGGAGGTATCGAAGCGGGCGCTTGATGCCGAACCGGTCCAGCACCTTCTGTTGTTTTTTGCCGCCGTCGTAGCGCAGCTCCGCCGCCGTCTTACGGACTTTGCGAGCCTCGCTGGAAGCCGCAGGAAAAGCGCGGTCCAGCACGAGTTCCGCGGCGCGGTAGTAGCGATCCACATGCGAGGGGGAAAGCGAGAGCTGCGAGCCGATACGCTCAAACCCGTGCCACAGGGTGTCTTCATTCAACTCGCCTGGTTTCGTCGGATCGTAGCGCACTCCGAGCAGGTCATAGACGGTGTTCTGATACTCCTGCCGACTCAGGCGATAATGTGCCACCGCAGGACGCGCTGCCATCCGCGCCGCCTTGCCCTCTTTGAGCCTCGCGTCGAGTTCAGCGATGAATGTCGCGATTTCGTCCTGCTTCGGTTGCGGCTCGTCTTCCGGAGGCATCTCGCCGCTGTTGACCTTTTCGACCACCTCCGCCCAAAGATGGCTGTCTTCGCCCATTCGGAAATTGCGCGAGAGCTGATCGAAGCGAAGATCCCCCTTCTTTTTGTCCGGGCCGTGGCAGCTGGCACAATGCGTCTCGAGAAAGGCCTCAAACGGTTCCTTGGCCGAAACCACGGTGGTCACGGTGAAGGATACAAGGAGGAGGAAACAAGATCGGATTATGGTCATCGGCATTGTGGAATGGATCACTTCTTTAGACGGAAAGGGCAGGAAAGCCGCCGTTGGACGACCCGGATGAGGGAGGACGGGGTGGTGGGATTCCCAAAGCTGGAGCTTTTGGTTACGTTGAGGTGGAGACACAATTTATCACGATGCGGTCTCATTTTTTCTTCGTTGGTGCCTTGGTTGGCTCCGCCAGCGAGGTAGAGGCGTTTGCCATCTGGTGTGAAGGCGGAGGTGGAGATGCGAAAGCCGACGATTTGGTGGTGGAGGCGGGAACCGCTTTGGTGGTCGAAGAGGGCGGTGTTCCAGACACCTTTGAAAATTCGGCCGACTATGAGGAAGAATTGAGCTGGCTTGCCGGACTGTCGATGTCGCTCAATGCTATTGCCACGTTTCCAAATCTACTCCAACTCCCTCAAGTAGCCGAAAATCCTTTTCGAATTCAGTTGTCGGAAGATTGTTTTTAACGGAAAACTTAATTGTATTTTCTCATAAACTTCCCTGATTTAGCCAAGCTCCTCGAAACCCGGATTGCGGTGATTGCCGATCATGAATTCCGGGACCGGGATCCCGGGGCCCATCTTGAAGCTCTCAAGAGTGTCAGCGAAGCGATTGTTTCCTGGCATGAAGCGCACCGGAGTGAGATTGATGGAAATCTGGACCACTTTCTCACCGGAGCCAGTTCCCAAAAGGCACTTCTCTATCTTGAGACAGGGACGCGTCGGCCGTGTGGGGAGTAAGGGAGTGCGGTTACTTGTAATTTGTTGCATACTTGGCAGAGAGATCCCAAATCTGTCTTCGGAAAGGGGAGAAAGGAGTTGTTCTCGTCGACCGCTTGCAAACGTCGTAGTCTAGTGGGCATGAAAGGTCTAATCACAATTGTGGGAATAGGGGCTCTGATGGCCTCAAGTGTCTCCGGGTGCGAGGAATCTTGGAGTGTTGATCTGGCTGGTCGCAGCGCGAAAGTTGAAAAGTTCGTCAGCTTACCCTTCATCGAGAGCGATTACTCGAAGCGGTTCAAATTCGATACCTCAGAAAACACAAAGCTCAGAATACTTCGCCAGCGCTACGGGCTCGACAAGGTAATTGCTTCGGGAAAGGACGAGTTCGAGAAACAGATCCTGCTGATGGATTGGGTGCACCACCGATTTAAGAAGTTTGGTCGGCCATCGAAGGATTCCCGGGGAGCCTTGGAGGTTCTTGCGGCGCTCGATGAGGGGCATAGTTTCTTCTGCACTCAGTATGCCCAGGTGATGATTTCCTCCGCGGCGAGCCTCGGTTGGGTGGATCGTGCCCTTGCGCTACGCCGACACCAAGGCGTCAATCAGAAGGGTGGTTCGACCGAACACACCACGACGGAAATTTGGTCCAATCAGTTTCGCAAGTGGATCATGCTCGACCCGACCAGCAACATGTATCTCGAGAAAGATGGAATTCCGCTGAATGCCTGGGAGATCAGACAAGAGTGGTTTTACAACGAAGGGAAAGAGCTCGTGATTGTCGTTGGCAAGGATCGGAAACGTTATCGCAAGGGCGATCTTCCGGTTCATCTGGCGACGTTTCTGGGCTTCGGTGATCTGACGATTGAACCGGACGAAATCGATAAATATGGTTTCATTGGTTACATCCCGAATACCGACATTATGGATTCCGGTTACGATTACGGGAAGATGTTCATCGTCCATGACAAGGTTTGCGAAGGCACCAAATGGCATACCCGCGATCTGCCGGCCAATCCGGCAAGCGACCCGTATTTTCCAATTGGGCAATCGACATTGAGCCTGACAAACGAAGGAGGCAAACTCATCGTTTCCTCGAAGACGATGACACCAAACTTCAAACGATTTGAATCTCGTAGCGACGGCGGCGATTGGAAACCGACAGGTGATCGCTTCGAGTGGAAGCTGAAGGATGGAGAGAACCATTTGGAGGTGCGAACCGTTAACGCCTTCGGAGTGATCGGACCGGTTTCCTCAGTGGATATTCAATTCAATAAATAGAACCGATGAAAAATTCCTTTCTCCTCATGGCCCTGCTGACGTCTTTGCCAATTTCAGCGAAACCGTTGCCATCTTCCGTCGATACTCTTCAACCATTTGTGGACAAGCATGAACTCGCCGGAGCCGTCGCACTTGTGGCCGATAAGGACGGTGTGCTCGCCGTCGATGCGGTAGGGTTTGCGGATATCGCGGCCGGTCGGAAACTGAACACTGATGCGATGTTCTGGATCGCCTCGCAAACGAAGGGGATGACAGCAGCTGCCGTGATGATGTTGGTCGATGAGGGCAAAGTGCAACTCGATGACCCGGTCGAAAAACACCTGCACGAATTTTGTGGGCAGATGGTCGTTGCCGAAAGAGATGGCGAGCATGTTTTGCTGAAAAAACCAGGGCATCCAGTCACGATTCGCGAGGTGCTCAGTCACACCAGCGGTCTGCCGTTCAAATCTGCGATCGAAGAGCCCACGCTCGATGGATTACCGCTGGACAAAGCCGTGCGCAGCTATGCCATGACGCCGCTGCAAACCGAACCCGGCACCCACTACCAATACTCCAATGCTGGCATCAACATCGCTGCGAGGATCATCGAGGTCGTTAGCGGAAAGAAATACGAGGACTTCATGCAAGAACGCTTTTTTGACCCGCTTGGGATGAAGGATACCACTTTTTGGCCAAGCGAGGAACAGCTTGCGCGCCTTGCGAAATCGTATCGACCGGACGCGGCGAAAACCAATTTGGAAGAGTTCGGTCTGGGTCAACTTACGATGCCGCTCACGGATCGTCACCGTCGTTTCCCGATGCCAGCTGGCGGGCTCTTTTCAACTGCAGGGGACACCACAAAGTTCTGCCAGATGCTGCTCCGTGGTGGAGAGTTCGCCGGAAAGCGCTACTTGAGCGAAGCCGCGTTCAAAGAGCTCACCAAGCGTCAGACGCCTGAGTCACTCAAGCAAAGCTATGGACTCGGGCTCTCGGTCGGAGGCGACTGGTTCGGGCACGGTGGGGCGCACGCGACCAATATGGAGATCCGACCAGATGAAGGACTCGTGCTGATCTGGATGGTGCAACACGGCGGCTATCCTGGCGGGGGCGGGGAAGCGCAAGGCGTGTTTAAGAACTGGGCGCGGCAGAAGTTTGCAAAATGAGCGAACCGATCATTCAGTGATTGGGATTCGCGTGCCAAGCTCGTTTCCCTGGTATTCGTATTTGCCAACTCCGGTGAAGCATTAGGAGGAAAGGGCGTCTGAAGATGGAATTCGAATAGAATAATGTGTAGAAAGCAAGCTGCATCAGCGTTTACTTTGATATGCGCGTATCTTTTCTAGTGACCCTATTTCACGGCATGGTCATGGCTGCTGGTTTCGCGACCGATGACCTCATTGGTCGCTATATCGAAAGTCACTGTGTTGACTGCCACGATTCGACCGAAAAGAAAGGTGGGCTCGACCTCACGGTAATGGAGAGGGGCTTCACCAACGCGGAAGGGTTTGCACTCTGGGTGAAGGTGTATGACAAGATTGACGCGGGCGAGATGCCGCCGAAAAAGAAAAAGCGACCGCCGGCGAAGGAATCGGCAGCACTGCTGAAATGGTTGAGCGCCTCGTTGATTGCTTCAGAGAGCAAGCAGCGGGAGAGCGGACTGACACGACTCCGGCGATTGACCCGGCCAGAGTATGAAAACACAATCCGCGATCTGTTCGAGATGCCGGGAATCGCCCTTGCAGGTGAACTCCCTCCGGATGGCTCCGCGCATGGTTTCGACAAAAACGCGGAGGCGCTGGATATTTCACATGTCAACATGGCGAAGTATATCGAGGCAGCCGACCACACGCTCGATCTCGCGATCGCCACTCAGCCGAAACCTCCGACCGTGCGAAAACAGCGTCTCTCGCTGGCACAACGCGGCGGGTTCGTTGCCCACATTCTTGGCAACGGCGATGGCGTGCTTCTGCGTGATATGAAACCAGACCCGGAATTCCCGCCAGCGGGAGAACACCGCCACATCGACGAAGGTGCGCACGAGGCGATGGGCTCCTTCGAACGAGGTAGCACGGTGGGACTCTTCCGCCACGAAGACGAATCGTTCAGCCCGTATTTTGCGGCCCATGTGACAACTGATCCCGGGCTCTACAGGGTGCGCTGGTCGGTATGGAGTTTTGCTTGGGACAAGGGCATGGTTCTGCCAGCGCGAGGCACGGAGGCGGCACGATTGTCGGTTGTGCAGTTGACGGGCGACGGTCGCGGCGGGCAGCATCCGAGCTACGTGGTCGACTATTTCGATGCGCCTTCTCTGCTGCCGACGGAGCACGGATTGACGGTCTGGCTCAATCACAATGAAATTTTCGGATTCAACGCTGCGTCGCTGGCTCCGGTGGCGAACTATAGTCGAAAGGGGCGTGCCATGGCCTTCACCGGGCCGGGGATTGCAGTCGACTGGCTCGATGTCGAAGGCCCAATTCACGAAGTTTGGCCACCGCGTGCACATCGGCTTCTCTTCGGCGAGTTACAGCTGGTCGAGGGGAAGGAGCTTTCGAAGCCGCCTCGCCGGAAGGTAGTGCGGCAGATTGGGGCCGGCCAAAACCGCCCGAATCCGAGCCAGGGCTTGTGGACGGTGCATAGCGATGAACCGCTGCAGGATGCGGACCGTCTGCTTGGTGATTTCCTTCCCAAAGCTTTTCGTCGGCCGGTCGAGGAGGAGGTGCGCGATGCTTACGTCGCAAAAGTGAAAGTTCGACTGGATGCAGGCGATTGCTTTGAAACGGCGATGCGATGGGCCTACCGTGCTGCCTTGTGCTCGCCGGATTTTCTGTATCATGTCGAGCCACTTGGGGAACTCGATGACGAAGCTCTCGCCAGTCGGCTCTCGTATTTTCTTTGGAATTCGAAGCCAGATGCGCAATTGCTCGAACTCGCTGCTTCGGGGAAGCTCAAAGATTCACTCGGTACCGAGGTCGCGCGCCTGCTGGCCGATCCGAAGTTAGATCGATTCGTTGAAGATTTCCTTGGCCAGTGGTTGAAGCTTCGTGCGATTGCGGCCAACGACCCCGACAAAAAACTCTACCCTGAGTTTAGTGCATACTTGCAGGATTCGATGGTCGCCGAGACTCGCGCCTATTTTCGTGAACTCATCGACGCGAATCTGGATGCGACGCACTTGGTAAAGTCGGACTTTGCGATGCTGAACGAAAAGCTCGCAGTCCACTATGGTATCGAGAATGTGAAGGGACCGAAAATTCGCCGAGTCGCATTGCCGGCCAACTCTCCACGGCGTGGCGGATTTCTCACTCAGGCCTCGATATTGAAGATCACCGCCAATGGTACCACCACTTCGCCAGTGCCGCGCGGGGCCTTTGTGTTGGATCGTCTTTTTGGAACCCCGCCTGATCCACCGCCGGCTAACATCCCGGCGATCGAACCAGATGTGCGTGGTGCGAGCACGATCCGCGAACAACTTACAAAGCATCGCTCCGATCCAATCTGCGCCAGCTGCCATCGGAAGATGGACCCACCGGGATTTGCGCTCGAGAGCTTCGACGTGATCGGCGGATTTCGCCAGCGCTACCGCTCTATCGGGGCCGGCGATCCGGCTGCGCGTGGATCGATTGATCCGTTCATCGGAATTGGTTTCAAACTCGGTCCGCAAGTTGATGCGAGCGGTAAATTACCGGACGGGAGAAAGTTCTCCGGGATCGATGAATTCATCGAACTCGCCGCTGTTGATTCGAAATCTTTGTTGGAGAATCTCGCAAGACAATTGGCGACCTATGCCATTGGGCGACCGATTGGATTCAGCGACCGTGCCGAGATCAACGCCCTCGCCGAACGCACGGAAGAAAAGGGCGGGGGCACCCGCACGCTCATTCACGAACTGGTTCTAAGCTCACTCTTTAAAACTCGATGAAATCTTTGATTACAATACTCCTCATGGTCCTTGCGGCCTCGACCCAGGCTGGCGAACTCACCTTGCGTGTCACCGGCTTGTTCTCGAAAGATCGCGTGAAGGATCTTCGGCGCGCTGTTGAAAAAATTGAACGGGTCGAGATCAAATCGATGGACTACGAGACTGCCAAGGTCACCTTTATTTTCGAAACAGGAGACGAGCCGTTCAAACCTAATGCCGCGCCGGAACAGATCCGGAGTGCGATCGACAGCAAGTTAAAGAACGCAACTAGGCACACAATGACTGCGCTGCTGCCTGCGGAGATTCCCAAGGATAAGTTGTCACGAATCGAGATCGACGTGGCAGGGCTCGATTGCAAGGCCTGTTCCTACGCCGCCTATCGGGCCATTTACCAGCTCAAGGGAGTGGCCCGAGCCACCGCGAGCTTCAAGGACGGTAAAGTGACGGCGCTCATCGATCTTCAAGAAACCAAGCGCCTCGCTTTAGAAGAAGCGCTGGAAAAAAAGGGCGTTGCCCTGAAATCAACCGAATCAAAATGAGCACTCATACCTTCCATATTGGCAATCAACGAACCTTGCCGCGTCGCAGTTTTCTCCGTGCTGCCGGAGTTACGATGGCCCTGCCCTTACTCGAAGCGATGAGGCCGGTATTTGGCGCGGGCGCTGCCCAGCCAGTTCCGCGTCGCATGATCGCCATCGAGACAAACATGGGTATCCTGCCACAGTTCTTCTTTCCCACTGCGACCGGGCGAGATTACGAACTGAGCCCGTATTTGGAAAAGCTCTCAGCACATCGCGACGAGCTTACGGTGTTCTCTGGAGTTAGTCATCCGGGCGTGACCGGCGGGCATGCGGCCGAACGGTGTTTTATCACCGGCACGCCACATCCCGAGCGGGGTGGCTTTCGCAACTGGGTGTCGCTCGACCAGTATGCCGCTGAACAGATCGGCAACGAGACGCGTTACCCGTCGCTGGTCCTCGCAATGTCGAATGAGGGCTCGACGCTCAGCTACACCCGTAGCGGTGCTCCGATCCCGTCTGAACGTAGCCCTCGTAAACTGTTTGAAAAACTTTTTCACCAAGGCAATCCGGAAGAGGTGGAAGCCAATGTGGATGCCCTGCGGCAGGGGCGTAGCATGCTCGATTTCGTCGGCGATCAATCGCACCGCTTGAATCGCTCGCTTTCCAAACCCGACCAGTCCCGCATGGACGAATACCAGACTTCGGTGCGCGAGTTGGAGAAGCGCCTGCATGCGGCAGAGGCCTGGGAATACAAACCGAAACCGAAAATCGATGCGAAAGCGCCGAGCGACATCGATGATCCGCGGGAGTTCGTGGCGCAAACCCGCCTGATGTTCGAGGTGATGAAGCTCGCGTTAGAGACTGATTCCACGCGCATTGTCTCGCTGTTTATCGACACGACGGTGATCCACAATATTACTCACCACGGTGGCCGGCCAGAGGCGATTGCCGAGCTGCGGGGGAAGGAAGAGGCGCAATTCGATGCTCTCAACGATTTCCTGGCCGCGCTCGCGGCAACCAAAGAGGGAGATGAATCCTTGCTGGACCGGAGCATGGTTCTCTATGGTACACCGATGGGCAGCGCCAACTCACACAGCAACGTGAACCTTCCCGTGCTATTGGCTGGTGGTGGTTTCAAACACGGGCAGCACCTGGGCTTCGACAAAGACAACAACTATCCACTCGCCAACCTCTACCTCTCGATGTTGCACCGGCTCGGAATCGACACCGACAAGTTTGCGACATCGAACGGCACGATGCGCGGATTGGAGATTGTATAATCCATAACGATGAATTGCTCTCTTCCATCTTTCCGTCAGATTGCTGCTCTCTTCGCAATCGTGTTCCTGCCGTTGCCCTGCTCTGCAGATAAAGATGATGTCGGTAGGTTCAAGGCCGAGATCCGGCCGCTGTTGGAGAAATTCTGTCTCGACTGCCACTCGACCGAGGAACAGGAGGGGGAGTTGGATCTAGAGCGATTCGATTCGCTTGAGGCGATCCGCAGCGAGGGGAAGATCTGGCAGCTCGTCGAGGAGCAGATGGAACTTGGTGAGATGCCGCCAAAGAAGAAGCAGCAACCATCGGCGGGGCAGAAAACTGAAATTCTCGCCTGGGTGCGTTCGACGTTGCGGAAGATTGGCGAGGCCAATGCTGGCGACCCGGGGCCGGTGGTTGTTCGGCGGCTTTCCAATGCGGAATATACCTATAGTCTTCGAGATCTTACCGGGGTCGATTCTCTCGATTCGGCACACGAATTTCCAGTCGATGGGGCCGCTGGCGAAGGTTTCACTAATGCCGGAGCCGCCCTCGTGATGTCGCCATCACTGTTTACGAAGTACCTTGATGCTGCGAAGGAGGTTTCGAAACACGCTGTGTTCCTCCCTGACGGAATCGCGTTCTCCGAGAAAACAACGCGTCGCGATTTGACGGACGAGAAGCTCGCGGAGATCCGCGCTTTCTATGGCAAGTTCTCCAATGCGGGAGGCGGGACGGCAGTCAACCTCCAGGGGATCAAATTTGATACGAAAGACGGCGGAGTGTTGCCCTTGCGTCGCTATCTTGCGGTGACTTTGGAAGAACGGGCGGATCTGCTTGCGGGAAGAAAAAACATCGCAGAAGTCGCGCGTGATCATGGCGTGAATGCGAAGTATCTCGGCAAGCTTTGGAAGGCCTTGAATGACACGAAGCCATCGCTTCTGCTGGATCCGATCCGCAGTCAATGGCGTAAGTCAAAGCCAGAGGACGCACAAACTCTGACAGATGCGATCACCCGTTGGCAGGGTTCGCTATGGAGATTCACCACCGTCGGTCACATTGGGAAACGTGATGGACCCAGGGCGTGGCAGGAGCCTGTCGATCCGCTGGTCCCCTCGAAGGAACTCAGGGTTAAATTACCGACTCCCGCTGAAGGTAAAGACCTTACGCTCTACCTTCACACCTCCGATGCCGGCGACGGGAAGCAGGGCGATGTCGCGATCTGGCAAAGCCCGAAGATTGTCCACCCAAAACGTCCGCCGGTCTCGCTCGCCGATGCCGCGTCTCTGGTGCAACGGGTGGGCAAAGTCATGGCTGCGGAATTGGGTCGGACAAGTGCCTACCTCGAGCTGCTTGCAGAATCCCATCGGAGCAAGAGGCCAGTTCATGAGATTGCGCAGCTCAAGGAACTCGATGTCACCATGGCCGGTCGCTGGGCCTCGCTGGTGCAACTCGGGCAATCGGTTTTGCCAAAAGCCAAGGGCCACTTTATCGAAAAACACGTCAAGGTCGCAGGTAATCCCGAGATCCGTGGGTGGGGTTCGGCACAGACGCCCAGCTTGACCGGCAATGCCTCAGAGAAGGCGGCAAACTTCAGCACGCTCAACATGCCCGGTCGCAGCGTGATTATGCATCCGTCGCCGACCAAGGAGGCTATCGTCTATTGGCGCAGCCCCATCGCGGGCAAGATCGGACTCAGCGGGCTTGTCGCAGATGCCGATGGCAATTGCGGCAACGGCGTCGAGTGGCGTGTGGACTTGGTGAGCCGGACTGGAATTGCAACCCTCGCCCATGGAGCGATCGATAATGGTACCCGAAAGGAGTTTGATCCGAAAACCGAGTTCGCAGTGCTGCCCGGCGATCTGGTGAAATTCGCGATCAACCCACGAAATCGTGATCATGTTTGTGACTCTACGGTCGTCGGGCTAACGATCCGCGAAGTTGGTGGCAAGAAGCGCTCATGGGATCTGGCGGAGCAAGTGGTTGATCGCCTGCATGATAGCAATCCTTTGGCTGACGTCTTTGGCAATGCCGATGTCTGGCACTTCTGTGCATCAGAAACTGATGGCGCTCCGAAAAGCGTGATTCCTCCCGCTTCGGTTTTGGCAAACTGGCGAACGGCGGTGATCGATGGTAAAACGACGGCAGAATTAAAGACGGCCGCTGGTCAAGTGCAGGCGGTGTTACTTGCTTCAAATCCCGCCGGGGAAGCGGACAAGTCCTTGCGCGAGACTCTTCTCGATTGGAACGGTCCCTTGGAATGGGGAAAGAGCGCACCCGGCATCAAGGCTGGCTCTGGAGACCTCCGAGCGACGGCACCTTCGACTCTCACCTACCGCATTCCCGCTGCTCTGGCTGCTGGAGCGGAACTTGTCACCCGCGTCAGCTTACATCCACAAGAGGGGAAAGAGGCCAGTGTACAAATGCGCGTGCTTTTCACCCCTCCGGTGGAAACGTCCGGTCCAACTGCTGGCTCAAACAATCCCAAGGGCGGCAAAAAAATGTGGAGTGATGGCTTAGTGCCAGTCGAATCCTCGGCTCCTATTATCGTCAACGACGGCAGCAAAGTGCGGGGCCGTCTCGCCGCTGACATCGAGGCCTTCCGGGATCTCTTCCCGGCGGCACTCTGCTACACCAAAATCGTTCCGGTCGATGAAGTGGTGACCCTCACTCTCTTCTATCGCGAAGATCACCACTTGCATCGTCTGATGCTCGACGAGACTGAAGCGAAACAACTCGATAGGCTCTGGAGCGAACTCCACTTTATCAGCGAGGACGCTTTGCAGCTCGTCGATGCCTTCGAACAGCTTTGGCAATTCGCGACCCAAGACGCCGATCCGAGTGCCTTCACGCCGATGCGCGAACCAATCAAACAGCGAGCGGAAGTTTTCAAACAAGAGCGTATCGCGGGGGAGCCAAACCACCTGGAAAGCATTCTCGCCCTCGCGGGACAGGCGTGGCGTCGGCCGCTCACCATCGAAGAGAAACGCGATCTGCGAGCCCTCTATAAAAAACTTCGCAAAGAGGAACTATCACATGAGGCGGCTGCCCGTCTCACTCTCGCTCGTATCCTCGTAGCTCCAGCTTTTCTCTACAAACTGGAGAGCCCGCAGTCCGGAACAACTTCGGCACCGGTGAACGACTTTGAACTGGCATCACGCTTAAGTTACTTCCTTTGGAGTTCGGCTCCAGACGAGGAACTCATGACGCTCGCTGCCGCCGGAGAGTTGACAAATCCCGATGTAATCGCGGCCCAGACTCAACGGATGCTCAAGGACAAGCGCGTGCGACGTCTCGCCATTGAATTCGGCAGCCAGTGGCTCCATGTGCGCGACTTCGGTGATTTCGACGAGAAGAGCGAACGTCACTTTCCAGAATTCGCTGCTGTCCGCAACGCTCTCGGTGAAGAGCCGGTGCGATTCTTCACCGACCTCTTCCAGCACGACGGAGCAGTGCTTGATCTACTCAACGCAGACCACACCTTTGTAAACGGCACACTTGCCAAATACTACGCGATCGGCGGTTCTGACGATGCCGGGTGGAGGAGGGTCGAAGGCGTTCGTGCAAAAGGGCGCGGTGGGGTCTTGGGATTCGGTGCGACGCTCGCCAAACAGAGCGGTGCTTCGCGGACCAGTCCAATCCTGCGCGGTGCATGGATCAGCGAGACCTTGCTTGGTGAACGATTGCCGCGGCCGCCGAAAGGGATTCCTGTGCTTGGTGATGCACCTCCGAAAGGACTCACCGAGCGCGCTTTGACCGAACGGCACGTCAGCGATCCCAATTGCGCGCGCTGCCATGATCGGATCGATCCGTTCGGTTTTGCTCTGGAGAACTACGATGCCATCGGTCGCCTCCGCTTGAAAGACAGTGCCGATTTGCCGATCGACGCAAGTGCGAAGCTCCTCGACGGCACGCAGTTCACCGGCATCGATGGGCTGCGTGACTATCTTCTAAACCAACGCCAAGATGATTTCGTGCGTCAGTTCTCCCGTAAGCTTCTCGGCTACGCCCTCGGTCGTAGCGTGCTCTTGAGCGACGAGCCCTTGCTCGACGAGATTCAGTGGCAGCTTGCGCAAAATGATTTTAGGATCTCCCAGATCGTTGAGGGGATTGTCCGCAGTCGTCAATTCCGCGAGATCCGCGATCGTGATCACCCCATCAAATAATGAAAAACAAATCCCACCTCTTTAACCGTCGCACCTTCCTCCGTGGAGCAGGAGTGACGATGGCCTTGCCATGGATGGAATCGCTTACCGTCTGGGGTGACGAGAGAAAGGCACGCGAACCCGGGAGCGAGGCTCCGGTGCGACTGGCTGTCTTGTTCTCCGGCAACGGCTTCCACTCGAAGGAATGGTGGGCGAAGGGCGAGGGTAAAGCGATGGAGTTGGGAAAAGTGTTAGACCCGATCGCCGACTACCGTGAGAAACTGTTGTTCATCCGCGGCCTCCACAACGCTGAAGCGCAAAAGGGGAATATTCACAGCTCGCAGACTGGCAACCTGCTCTCCGGTGCGCCGCTTGCGTCTGGTGGAGAGATCCGCTCGGGCATGAGTGTGGATCAGCTCCTGGCCAGGCATCACGGGCGCTCGACCAAGGTTCCCAGTCTGGTGCTCGGTTGCGAGAAATCGAACCCGTCGGTGCACAAGAATTACTCGATGCTCTACAGTTCGCACATCTCGTGGAGTTCTCCGACAACACCGACGCCCCTCGAGTTGTATCCTGCCCTCGCCTTTGACCGCTTGTTCAAGGACACCGCGAGCAAGGGGGATCAGAGTGTTCTCGACGCTGTTTTACAGGATGCAAAAGACGTGCGACGCAAGGTGAGTTCGCTCGATCAGAGGAAGCTCGACGAGTACCTCGACTCGGTTCGCGAAGTCGAAACCAGGATTGAGAATGCTGGTAAGCGCGGCGAGTTCCAGGGCTGGCGCCCAACGCTGAGCGAACCAAATATCCCGCGCCCGGCGGATGGAATTCCGCAGGACATTGCCGAGCATATGCGTCTTATGTGCGACATTCTGGTGCTCGCTTTCCAGACGGACACAACGCGAATTTGCACGCTTAAGTTGAACAACGATCACTCCTCGCTGCGTTTCCCAAATCTTGGTGTCGATTACATGATTCACCACCTTTTGTCCCATAGCGACACCGCAGACTGGCTCAAGGTGAATCAGTTTTTCCTGAAGCAAGTTGGCTACATTGCCGGTAAACTCGATGCGATCCAAGAGGGGGAACGCACAGCACTCGACAACTCGATGTTGATGTTCTGCTCCTCGATGCTCACCGGCAACCACGACGCGACTCAGCTTCCGGTTGCAATCCTTGGTGGTGCCGGCGGTCGGATCAAGGGCGGACGAGTGCTCGACTACAAGGGGGAATCAGAACGCCAGATGTGCCGGCTCTACCTCTCCTTGATGGACAAGATGGATGTGCGACCGGGAACCTTCGGCGATGCTACTTCGATGCTTGAGGAAGTATGAGGTGAGCTTTCGTCACTACTCTTATTATTCTCCGAAGTATTTCATCTTACCGCCGTAGTGCAGCATGTTGTAGGGCGGGATGAGGTCATTAGGGGCAGTTCCGGTCACGAGTTCGCAGGCGATGCCATATTTCCATCGCGGTCCCGGGATACCGATCTCGCGCCTGGTGTATTCCATTTTGTTTCCCCAGGCCTCGCCGATACCGGCCAGGTTAAAGTCCGTGATCTTTTTTAGGTCTGGATCGTATTGGATATACCCGCTCAGCGATAGTTCGCAGCCTCGGGTGCGGGGATCTTTCTTTGATTCATCGGTGTAGGCTTTCCCCATCTTTCCGTAACCGTCGATACGCAGCTGTCCTGTCTTTTCAAAGGTGACCGTCATGGCCGATTCCCGCAGTGGCAGAGCATTCACGCTGCCTTCCATGTAGTCGATGCCGATGGTGCTGAAGAAGCGTCGTTGAATTTCTTTAGGGACGTTGATCTTTGTGCCGGTTGCGCTGTTTTCAGGGATGATCGAGCGCCACTCAGCCTCGGTGAGCCACAGCATGTCGTTTTGTGTTTCAGCAGCCCAGGCGTCGGGATTTTGCTGATAGTAAAGTCGTTTGGCGCGCTGCGCTTTTCCATTTTCGTCGGTCTTGAGGTAGGTGCAATAGCCGCGCACAACGAGCCCGTTCTTCGGGGCTTTTGGAACGGATCGTTTTGCGGGTGTCGCCGATTTTGGATCGGGGAGCTGGGGTTTGCGAGCACTATCCGGGAGTTCTCGAAATGCGGTGAGTAGCGGGGCGAGATCTTTTTCGAGCAAACGAACATGCCCGCGGTGGCCATTGCCATCGCCGATGGGATGGCCTGCTGCGGTCACGGCAACGAGGTGGTTGCCTCCAGCTCCAGCTGACTTGCAGAATTCGAGCTCGTGGGAATTGCCGCGGAAGTAGGTGTCCAACGCGAGGGGGATGAAGTGCTTGTTGATGTATTCTGGTTCGACTTGGGTTCCGGTGTACCACCGGGCGCGGTTTCCCGTGCAGGCACCTCATGTCCGGCCCAGGGGGCTTCCGTCGGCGGCAGTGAAGATCACCAGCGGCTTGTCTTCGGCGATCGCGCGCTGGCGTGCCTCGGTGACGTCGGTCAGCCAATTGATCTCGCGCCACGGGCTCTCGCCCGATTGCGGTTTGATCACGGTGAGCAGGCGGTCGAGCTCCGCCGGTGGGAGCGGCTCATTAGCGAGCAATGTCGCTGATGGTAGAACTGTGGCAGTCGCGAGGAGGATGAGGGTTAGGGTTTTCATCGTTTCCCGCATCCTACCGGGTTTCGAATGAGGATGAAAGGTTCTTTGAGTTCACTCAAGAAGGCTGCACCGGGGAAGGACTAAGCTGTTCCTGAATCTGACTTCAATTTTTGTGATAGCGAGGATGATAAAAGAAATAGCCTGACCAATACCTGAACTTGAAGCGTATCAGAGTGATGCACTCCAGATCTCATTTGAATACAGTCATCGTGGCCTTGGTATGGGCGATCTCGCCGCTTGGCACCTCCGCTGAGACCAAGAAACCCATCGACAGCGACGCGGAACTGCCCGCCTGGGTCTCGAAACGAATCGCAGTATTGCAGCCGAGGCCGGAGGAAAAGCGCCTCGATGAAATCGGCTGGGCCGACGACATCCGCCACGCACTGCAACTGGCAAAGAAACACCGGCGGCCAGTCTTTCTCTTTACCCACGATGGACGCATCAATCTCGGTCGTTGTTGAGGCGGAGCTTTCGCAATGAGGGCGGGTCCGCTCTCGAAGCCAGAGGTCATCAAGCTTCTCAATGCGCATTTCGTGCCCGTCTATGCCGTGAACGAAGATTACCACGGCGAGGGACCGCAGCCCACAGAGGAGCGTCGTGAATTTACCCGCATCTACCGTGGGGCGCTCGATGGAAAATTGTCGGCTGGCACGGTGCATGTTTACCTTACCTCGCCCGATGGCAAGGTCATCGATTCGATGCACGTCGCGGAGGCTGCCCGGACCGAGAAGCTGCTCGCCACCCTGAAGCGCAATATCGGACGGCTCGGCGTTCCGGCGGGCGAGACCCTCGTGAAACCGAAACCGCAATCAACTCCGCCGACCGGAATGGCCAATGACGCCGTCGCCTTGCATCTCGTCTCGCGTGCGCTGGGCGGGGGCGGGTCCTGGGGAGGGGTGGTGGAGAACTGGGTCGTGCTGAGCTCCAAAGAGTGGGCTGCGTTTCGTCCGCCCGTGGCGAAAGTTGGGGAGGAATGGCGGATCGACCCCGAAGTGTCGGCCAAGTTACTCACTCATTTTTATCCCTCTACCGAAAACAACGACGTCTCGAAGAACGTCTTCGATCACCAGCGACTCGAGGCCAAAGTCATTGCGGTTGATGGGGAGGGGGAAACCGCCACGCTACGGTTGAGTGGCTCGTTGAAGATGAAACACACCTTTTACCACAAGGATGACCGCAATGTTGCGCAGGCAGAAATGGTCGGGTTCGTTCAGCTTGATCTGTCCACGTCGACGATCCGTGAATTCGGTCTCATTACGACCGAGGCGACCTATGGCGGTGGCAAGTTCGCCGTCGGCCTCCGTTTGGTCGCACTCCCTAAAAACCAATAGCTTTATGAAACAAATAGCCTTTTTGATCACCTCCTTGCTACTTCCGCTCGCAACCAACGCGGAGGAATCTTTCGCCGACTGGGAATCCTCCGGAAAACTCGCCATTCTCACCACGGCGGACGGCGCAAATCTTCCGGCGGGTGTGGTCGTTGAGGGCTTTCCCGTGCTGGTAAGGATCGACAAAGATTGGTTCGATTTCTCTCAGGCCAAAGCCGATGGTTCGGACCTGCGTTTTGCCACAAGGGAAGGCGAGCCATTAAAATATGAGATCGAAGATTGGAATGCGACTGAAGGTTCGGCGAGCATCTGGGTGCGCCTGCCAACGATCAAAGGGAACGCGCAGGAGATGATCCAGATGTTATGGGGGAACGCGAACGTTGGCAGCGAGTCGAATGGAAAGGCGGTGTTTAACGAGTCCAATGGCTATGTCAGCGTGTGGCATCTTGGCGAGGTCGTGCGGGACGAGGTAGGCACTTTGGAATCGGATGACAAGGGCACCACTCTGACGGCGGGGATGATCGGGAAAGCCCGGAGTTTTCCCGGCAAAGCGGGTGTTTTTAGCGGGGATAAAATTTCAAACTACCCATCGGGTGGGAGTACGCACACGACCTCGCTTTGGTTCCGTGCCGAGCAACCGAACGGAACCATCATTGGCTGGGGAAACGAGGGCGGAGGTCGTGGAAGCAAGGTGCGGATGCAGTTCCGAAGCCCACCACACATTCACATCGATAGCGACTTTTCAGACATCAAAGGCGAGAGCCGTTTGCCGATGAACGAGTGGGTGCATGTCACGCATGTCTTTGGTGAGGAGCCGCGGCGTCTCTATATCAATGGAAAACTCGACGCCGAGGCCAAGACGAAGCTCGACATCAAAACGCCGTCGCGCTTGTGGCTGGGAGGTTGGTATAATAACTACGATTTTGTTGGTGATCTTGACGAAGTGCGCATTGCAAAAGTGGCGCGGTCTGCGGATTGGGTGAGGCTGGAATTTGAGAATCAAAAGCCGCATCAGACGCTGGTCGGTCCGATCGTGCAGAGTGGGGATGAATTTGCGGTGACCCCTAAAAAGGCGACGGTTACCGAAGGGCAAGAGGTGGATTTCATCGCAAAAGCCGGAGGTGCGCTGAAAGTGTATTGGACCTTGAAAAGCGAGGACGAGGAATCGCTTGTAGAAGTGGATCGGTTCGCCTTCACCTTTGATGCCGGACGCGTAGCGGGGGACCAGGAGGTCACGCTCCAATGTCAGGCGGTTTATCCGGACGGGGTGCGGACGCAGGACATCACGATCTCGATCAAGGAGGCGATTCCTGACCCCATCTTCACCCTCGCCGTGCCCGAGAATTGGGATGGGCGATCGACGATTGAAGTGGTGCCGCAGGTGACGAATTTGAAGGCGATGAAGTCCTCGGGCGCGGGCGATTTAAAAACGGAATGGAGCGCGGGTCCATTTGCAGTGATCAAGGAGATCGCTCCGGGGAAGCTCATTCTGAAGCGCACGCAAAACAGCGGGAAGCTCACCGTCACAGCTACGCTGAGCAACGGCGGGAAAGCGATCACGAAGAGCGCGATGATTGAGGTGACGGAGCCCGCCTACGACGCCTGGGTGGAGCGGACACCGGAAAAAAGCGAGAAGCCGCTTGAGGGCCAGTTTTACTCGAGGGACGAAAAAGGCGAGGGGACGCTCCGCTACAGCGGGACCCTGGCAGAAGCAGCAGACTCTGTTTTCCTAAGGCTCTACGCAGACGACAAGCTTGTGAAGACCGAGGTGGCGAAGGTGGGCGCGGACAAGTCGTATGCCTTGTTGACGAAGCTCAAGCCGGGCTTGATTAAATACAAAGTGGAATTTGGCACCGGCGATACCGCGCTGGAGACGGTGGACGATCTGGTCTGCGGCGATGCCTACATCATCGACGGTCAATCGAATGCGCTCGCGACAGATACCGGTGCGAAATCGCCACCCGAAACAAGCGAGTGGATCCGCAGTTACGGACGTGCGCCGCGCAATGCGAATGACGATCCCGGCAATCTTTGGTGCCGGCCGGTGTGGAAGGCGCAAAATGGAGAGAAGGCGGAGCTTGGCTGGTGGGGGATGGAGCTTGCGAAACAACTCGTCGCGAGCCAGAAGATGCCGATCTTCATCGTCAATGCCGCAGTCGGTGGAACCCGGATCGACCAGCACCAGCGTAACCCTGATGATCCGACCGACCTCACCACGATATACGGGCGGATGCTCTGGCGGGTGCAGCAGGCGAAGCTGACCCATGGCATCCGAGGCATCCTATGGCACCAGGGCGAAAACGACCAGGGTTCGGCCGGGCCGAGCGGCGGTTTTGGTTGGGAAAGTTACCAAGGGCTCTTTGTTGAGATGGCGGCGAGCTGGAAGGAGGATTTCCCGAACGTGCAGCAGTATTATGTTTTTCAGATCTGGCCAAACTCGTGCAGCATGGGCGGGCGCGAGGGTTCGGGCGACAGGCTTCGCGAGAAGCAGCGCACGCTCCCGTTTCTCTTCTCAAACATGGATGCCATGTCCACGCTCGGCATTGAGCCGCCGGGTACGTGCCACTATCCACTTGATGGCTGGGCGGAGTTCGCGCGGCTCATTCAGCCCCTAATCGAGCGGGATTTTTATGGTAAGGTTCCCACCGAGGCGATCACCGCGCCCAATCTTCACCGCGCGTTTTTTCCTGGCGGCTCGAAAAGCGAAATCTCACTGGAGTTTGATCAGCCAGTGGTCTGGGATGATGCTTTGGCGGGGCAATTCTATCTCGATGGCGAGGGGGATGAAGTCGCCTCGGGAAGTCTTAGCGGGAACACACTCACTTTGAAACTGAAAGAGGCGACGGAGGCAAAAACGATCACCTATCTCAAGGAAATCAAGTGGAGCCAAGATACTCTGTTAAAGGGAGAAAACGGGATTGCCGCGTTGACGTTTTGTGAGGTTCCTCTCGAAAGGAGGAATGCGAAGTCCCCGTAGACCCTTTCGTAGTGATCCATGAAAGCACCCCTCTTTCTCCGGGTAGTAGCCATCCTGCTACCTGTTCCGGCTGAGATGAACTTCTTTTTGGAAGCCCATCGCTCACTCCAATGCACGCGACGTTGGCCCGCCCGTTTGGTGATTGGGCGTGAGAGGATGGAATCCAGATTCCGGCGCTCGTGGCGGCGGTAACCTTGAGGAAGCGGCGGCGGTTTGTGTATTGATTAATAACCCAAAATCGTAATCCTCTTACCCATCATGCCAAGGATTGTTTTAGCCGCGACTCCTTGGGATCCTATCGAGCGGAGTCTGGTGCTAGCTTTGTGTCCGAAGCCATTCGATGAGGTTCACAAAGTCTTTGGAAGTCAGAGCCTTGCCGAATGTTGCAGGCATGAGTGAGATGGGGAGGGTGAGGCGGGATGCGATTTTGGCCTTTTGTAGCCGTTTGAACTTTCCCTCGAGATCACGGATTTGAAGGGCGTTGCCGCGTTCACTAGTGATGAAGGCACTGCTTGTGGTGCCATCGTTGAAGGTGAATTGAGTGAGATGGAAATGGCTGTCGACATTACGATTCGGGTTGAGAATGTCTTCGGTAAGGCGTTGAATGCCACGGCTGCCGATACCGTCGAGTTGGGGGCCAATCAAGCCGCCTTGGTGTTTGATTTGGTGGCAGGTTGCGCAGTTGATTTGAAAAACATGGGCTCCCTTTTGAGGGTCAAGCGTCTCAAGTTTTTTGGCAGCTTGGTATTGCAAAATCCGCTGATTGATGAGCTGTTCGAATTGTCCGCTCTTGGGTCCATCGAGGACCTGCGTCACGGTTGTTTGAGAGTCCTTTGAGAGCCATGGCTTGAGTTGGTCCCGTAGGTTCACAGGAGCATTAAACTTTAAGATCTCCGCCAGCGTTGTTAGTTGGGCGTCGAGGTTGGTGTTCCCGGCAAAGGTGTCAGTGCTGAGACCTTCGACTCCGCTGATTCGGGTCATTCCGAGCCACGCGTAGGCATCGCCGGCGTCGCCATCGGTAATCTGTAGTCGCCTCTTTTTCCCTGCTTCTGTCGTCCAGGTGACCTTTCGAGCAATGTCGTTTCGCGGCGGGTCTGCGCGGAAGAGTTCGTTTCCTTCGTCATCGATCAGGGTGATGTAGTTTTTGCGTTGAGCTTCCTGATTTGGGTTGCCTCGATGCCCGACGATCCAGAATGATAGTTCGTTTGTGGTCGTGAATTTTTTGGACCGCAAGATGCCAGTGCGTTGTTCCGCATTCGGTGCGCCCATTTGTAGGCTGGAGATCACGGGGACATCCCGCCCGTCCCGACATCGACGATTTTGGGTGGTCCAGGGGGAGGGGCTCTCTGGATGGGAAGGGTGGGGAAGGTCGACCCACTCAGGGTTTGCCGATTGTTGTCGTGCTTTTAAATGGGCCTTCGCGAGGTCTTGCGCCCAGTTGATGATTTCGGGATGGGGTTCCAAGCGGCCCCGCTCGTCGAGTCCGGCCTGGAGGGCATCGAGTTCCCTGAGTTGAGTTTCAGGAGTGCCCTGATTTGCGAGGTCCTTGATGAGATCCGTGATAATGGTGTCGTCGGCGTAGCGCGCGATTTGAGTGAGATGATTTCTCTTTTTCGGTGAAGCTGCCAGGAATGATGCAGCCTCTGCGGTGGATACTGCAGGAATGATGTTTTCTAAGATTTGGGAGTGAGGAGTCTTGATGTGGACGCTATTTGGGAAGGCGATGAGATGGCTGCGAATAGCCATGCGTAGGACGTGGACGAGGTGGGTGTCATCTTCAGGAGTGCCGGCGAGAGCGTCGAGCAACGGTTCCAGAGATTTTTCTCGAGGTTGAAGTTGGAGCGATTGGGCGGCCTTTCTTTGGACGAATGGATCGTTGTTTTTGAGGGATGTGATCGCGTCGGAAAGAGGTTCTGCACGTGGAGTGGCGGGATGAGGGGAGGGGTTTCCTTTCTTGGTGATTTTCCAAAGTCGACCGCGTTCCCGGTCACGGCCGGGATGAGTGAGGGGGACTTCGTAGTGCCCGATGATTTTGTTGTAGAAATCGGCAACGTAGAGGGCTCCATCGTGCCCCATGCACATGTCAACGGGGCGGAACCAGAGGTCGTCGCTTGTGACAAGATCACGCTGTTCAATGGCCACCGGGGTGCTTCCTCGGAATTCAATTCTGTCATGGTTGATTCGTGACGTGACCGGGTTGCCAATCAGGAGATGGTCATTCCAATCCGATCCCCACCAATCACGGTCGAGGTAGGCGATGCCGCAGATACCTGTCGATCCGTGGGTGTGTTCGATCATTGTCGGAGCAAATTCGAGTCCGTCGTGAGGTTTACCGAAGCTGGGATAGACTCCGCCTTGCAGAAGTTGGTAAACTGGCGAGCTGTGGCAGTCAGCACTGTAAAGGTTGTTGCGTCGATCAAAGCAGAGCCCGAAGGGATTGACCTGCCCGCGGGTGAAGACCTCCACGCTGGATCCATCGGGACGAAACCGGAAAACGTTCCCCGAGTGGAGTTCGATCTGCGTGCCATCCTTTGCGGTGAGAGTGCTGAAATTGTTGAAGCCGTGGGTGGCGTATACCCAGCCGTCCGGTCCCATCCGGAAACTGGAACACATTCCGTGAGTGTCTTTTTCATAACCCAATGGGCCGAAGAGAACTTCGCGAAGGTCCGCTTTTCCATTACCGGTGGTGTCGGCGAAATACCAAATGTTCGGAATGCTCCAGGCAATGCAGCCGTCTTTGTGTTCCGGTTTGTGCCATGGTAACACACCGGTCGGAATGTTGAGCCCGTCGGCGAAGTCGGTCACCTTGTCGGCGTGACCATCGCCATCAGTGTCCTCAAGGATTTTGATGGCATCCCGACTGTCGCGAACACGAGTGCCGAGTGGGTCGGTCCAGCGATTTTTTGCGGCAGCGTAAGGATATTCTACAGTGGAAGAAACCCATACTCGCCCCCGGGTATCGTAGGCTATGTTGATCGGTTTGTTGATCTGTGGCTCGGAGGCGAAGAGCTGGATCTCGAATCCCTCCGGGACATGGAGGGCCGCGAGTTCTTCTTCGGGAGAACGTGGCTCCGAGCTTCGGACCAGGGATTCACTTCCTAAGGAGATTAAGCAGGTCGCGAGTGAAAGGATGATCGGAATTTCCATGAAGTTGATGAGTGTTTTCTGAACGGGAGTGGGGGTAGAATCTGCGGTCCGCTTTCGTAGCGGCAACGAGACAGGTTGAAAGCCGACTCTACTTTGATAGGCGCTTCAGTCTTGGCTCGTCCAGATCGAGGCGGTACATGATTTGGTTGTAATTGTATCGTGGGGTGGCGTCCTTGTTGCCGGAAAAGGTGTTCACGTAGGTGCCTTCAAAATAGATCAAGCGCCCGCCGTCCTGATCAAGAAATGCGTGGTGAACCGGATTGTAAAAACTGTATTGATCATGCGTGATGATCTTGGTCGCCAGCTTCCACGGTCCGGTGGGTGATTTGGCTTCCGCATACCAGATCTCGCCGAGGTTCGAGGTGCTGCCGCCGAGTTCCCCAAAGATCATGACCCAATGCTCACGATGCGGATTCCAGTTGACCGAGCCGCGATGCAATTTGATGGGCTTTTTCGTTTTGGCGTCCACGACTTGCCCTCGCGATTCTTTGGTTTTGATCAGGCCGTTTTTGATCAAGGTTGTTTCCATTTTGGAGTCAACGGGCAGTCCGTGCTTTCTCCAGCTCCAACGAAGTTGTCCGGCCGCATCTCGATCAACGAGCGGCTTCTCTTTCGTTGAACCCGGTTTCAGACACGTCCACGCCTCGTAACTATCGAGGTTTTTAAAATGTTCCAAGGTCGCGAGCACCCGGACGGTGGGGTAAATATCACCGAGTAAGAGGTATTCAAGGCCATTGATCTCGTGATGAATCGGATGCGACTGCGTGGGCCAACGCCAGAGCTCTTTTAGGTCAAGATCCGCAAGGCGCTCGAATTCTTTCCGCTCGTCGTTGTAGATCGCTAGGCCGTGTCCAAGAATTTCATCGAGCGATTTCAAGTGAACGTAGTGGCAAACAAGTCGTTCCTTTCTTTGCTCATCTTTGACTGTTGTAAATCCATCCGCCCAGATCAGTCCGCTCTCGAATCCAAGCTGGCACATAGGTCGACTGAATCCCTTTTCATCGACGAAGTAATTCAGGTTGATACCGGTGGAAGGATCAAGCCCGTCGTGTTCTGGAAGATCCGAGGTGGCACCGCCCATTCCAAAATGACCGAGCGGATACGCCATTCTCGACGTGTCGCCCCAGAACCAAAAAGTCTTTCCACGATAAGGAACGGCAAAGGTGGAATCCTGCCCCGCAACCAATCCCGAACCTAGTGCTTGTTCGAGAGGCGTGTCGTGCCCGAGCATCACACTGTCGCGATACAATCCAAGTCCCGTGATTCGGTAGAGGCGTTCGGCGATGTTGAGCCGTTTGACTTTCAAGGTCACCGGTTCACCCGGCATCGGCGTGACGGCCTTTCCCTGATATCCGAAGCCGTCCGTCGGGAACTCGTATCCGTGGCTCTTGATGTGGAAGAACACCGGATTGCCCATCAAGCCCGGTTCGTCAAACGCGACGCGCCCGGCGTTGTCGGTGATAAATCGCAGATGATTCACAGTGGTCAACTCCACGAGGGGCACACCTCGACCGGATGCCTCGTCGATCACTTGAATCTCCGCAGGTTGAGCCATTGCGTCACCGATATAGTTTAATCCAGCCCAGAGAACAAATGTGGCCGTAATAGGTGATGAGAAAGGTGGGAGATTGATGATCATCAGAATCGAGTGGGTGTTACGAAATCGGTGACAGACAGTGTGACTCGGTTTGAGTCATAGAAGAAACTCGGATTTTAGAAAAGTTGAACTACTCAGGTGGACGCCTCTCCGTAATACTGGATCACTCGACTCTGATAGTGGAGATCGTGACAGAGGTTTTCGCCTGATTGGCCACAAACCGGGCAAGGTAGTCGTCCACGGCCTCTTCCAGCGTAAACGGGCTTCCTGACTCTGTAAGCTTGCGCACGGCGCGTGCGGCCATTTCCTGCGTGTCTTGGGTCTTCGAGGATAGCGGCCTTGGCCTGTCCGAAGTTGTCACGTTTCGCTTTTAGACTTGAGACATAGGCGCGAGCCTTGGCGATCTCTCCATGACGGAAGAAGCGGCGATAGCGATTCCCCCCGATGCGGGCAGCGACGAGGTAGAGGTAGCCACGTTCGGTGCGATAGCTATTCCCTTCGTCCAGTTCTTGAACGCTGATTTCCTTTGCCTTCCTCATGGTGCTAGAAAGGGGAGGAAAGAAAGGGGAATTAAGCTCTTTCGCGCAACAAATGGGCAACAGAGATAATAATCCTAGGTTTAACTTTGGTTGTCGGCGGTCCAAGAAACCGATGAAGAGTTCGCGGCTAAGGCGAATCTCGTTACCGCACGCACCCTAGTAACGCGCGGGACCGATCATTTTTAATAGTTTCTCGACCGATGTCGAAGTCTGTTCAGGTAAGGGTGCACGTCGGCCCGTTCCCGGCCAACTCGGATCGACGTAGTAATTCGGCAAAACTATGGGGATCTACCGCTTCTGCCGCCTGGTCTCATGGCAGAGCTTCCCTGATGCCGGCCTTCCAGCCGATCTTCAGGAATTCAATTCGCTGGGTATCAAGCGGATGGGGTAAAGATAACGACAAGGCTTTCCGAATGATTTGCTCGCACGGAATTCCTAGAGGAGCCAGTTGACTTCCGGCGGCATGTCCACGAAGCGTCCGTCGACGCAGAATGGCTTACCGTTGAGTGTCACCACCGAGCCTTCGACCAGCGAGGCGATGAGGTCCCAGTGGAGGGCGCTCTTGTTGACATTTCCGGTTTCGGGATAGCCCGCGCCGAAGGCGAGATGGAACGATCCGCCCATCTTCTCGTCATAGAGGATCTGACCGGTCGGTTGTGAGATCGCGCGGTTGGTCCCGAAGGCTACCTCGCCGATGCGGCGTGCACCCTCGTCCTGATCGAGCATGGCGATCAAGAAATCCTTCCCTTCTTCGGCCGTGACCTCCGTTGCAAACCCCTCTACCATGACGATCCGCGCATTGCGAACCGCATGCCCTTGGTAGACACAACGTTTGTCGAAAACCACGACACCGTCCGCACCACCATTCTCCGCATTGAGGTTCGGGCCGGAATAGACTTCACCATCGGGGAAATTCTTCCTACCCGGGCTGGAGAGCCAACGCATTCCAGCGGTGTCTACTTTAAGGTCGGTTCCTGCGGGCGTCTGGAAATGCAGTTCGCTTCCGGCCATAAGCTTCTCTGCAAGTTCATGCTGCCATTTGTCTAAGCCTTCCCAAAAGGCCACCGGGTCCTCTTGGTTGAGTTGACAGGCGCGGACCACGAAGTCGCTGTAATCACCGAGACTCATTCCCGCGTCCTGTGCATAGGCGTTGGTAGGGAAAAGGGTGGTGGACCATAGTAAGGGAGCCAGTTCAGAATCGATCGAGGGATCGTCAGCGACCGCCGCGCGTTGAAAAAATAATTCGCGCGAATCTTTTTGAGCCCGTGCGGCCCGCTGAGTGACCGTAGTATCGAATTTGTCCAAAGCTCTCAGGTTGGTGATCGCGGCGATATTGATTGAGGCGTCGATGGTTTCGGTTTCTTGGAGCGTGAAAGGATTGGCCCAGTCGAGCTGGTCGTTGTTAGCGTGTTCGTAGAATGCCTCGACTAGAAAATCTGGGCGACAGTTCACGACCGGATGTCCTTCTGCTTCGAGAATTTCTCGGTAAACTGCCTCAAGCAGCGGTTCGGCGGCTGACTGGGCATTAATACGGACGACGTTTCCGGGGCTGACTTTGGTTGCGTGCCGGACAAGAACTTCCGCCCAGCGATTAAGATGGAGTTGAGTCAACATTCAAATGGCCTAGATTAGAGTGGCGGACTTGTCACGTATTGCCCCTGAATCTTATTCCAAGAGACTCGAAGAGAGACCATTGAAATAGCGGTCCGATGGGCTAGCTTAAACTCACCCATATTCCCATGGGTGATCCTTGCGCTACTTCTGGGTGTTGTCAGAGAGAGGCTTACCATTGGTGGTGAGAATCTGGAAGTGGTGGAAGCCGTTTTCCCCACCGGCGTATTTCCACACTACTTTCTTGTCGCGGGTCACTTCGGTGAGTTTCACCTTGTCGCCACTGGCGTGATAGCTGGTGACGACGGTGTTGCCATTGGGGAGGCGCTGCACGCCGCAGGCATCGTCGAAGAGCTTCTCACCTAGATCTTCGTTGTCGACTTTCCAGACGATCGTCCCTTCGTCATCGACTTCAATGACGCGATTGCCATTGGTGCAGCCGATGAGGGTATTGCCGTTTGCGAGACGAATTGCAGTGAAGGGCCAGTCGCGCTTCTCGCGGCCGCGATCGTCGGTGGGAAAGCTTTTCAGGACTTTGCCGGTCTTAGGATCGTACTCCTTGACAGCAAAGTCGAGGAGATGGGGTGCGATATAATTTCCGTTGGGCAACTGGCGCAGCATGCGGGTCTGCATGTGGACGTTCGACTTCTGGCATGCGAGGGGCATATCGTGCAGCACTTCGCCCTTGCGATTGATGGTGCGGGCCCGGGGTTCGGGTCCCAGTTCAGCAACGAGGAAATTACCGTCGGGTAGGAGTTGCACGGTGCTAATCTCCTTCTGTTGACCCTGATAGGAGAATACCGTCTTCTTGCTGGCGCGCTCCACTTCGGCCACGCCTCCCTTTGGATACTCCTTGCACGGGTAGACTGCGAGGAGGACATTGCCGTTCTCTAGGACCCAGCCATCGCTGGCGGGGAGATCGATTTGCCACTCAACCTTGCCGTCTTCACCCACGATGGAGGTGCGCGCGCCTTTTCCGAGTCCAAGGAAGGAATGCTTGATCTTGCCGTGATGATCGGCGAGCAGCGGTGAGGCGAAGAGGGCGAGCAGGATGAAGGTAGCACGTGTCATTGCCATTTTCTGCCGGAAGATTGAGGCGAGAGCAAGGTCGGATTTGAGGAAAGATTGGACGATTAATGCAGGGAGTATGATCAATCTTGTCGCGGAGGATATTGAAGTGGAGATGAACCGCTGAACCCCGTTTTCATCAATGTCCTTCTCCGGGTGCGCCCGGGAGGGGTTTGCTAGAATTTGCCTTTTGTGTGGGGAGCTTGACATCGTCATTGATGGGATCGGATAGGGGAGAAAAGGGGAGTCTCTTTCCAACAGGGGTGTAATTAAGTTCCGCCCAAACAGGACGATGATCCGAAAGCGGTTTTCCATAATTCTTCCACTCAGTCTGGTAGCGATTCATCTCCAGGTCTTCGTCATGAGGATTGAACGCATTGTAGATGACCCCGCCTCTGATCGCGCGGGCTTCGGAGGAGGCGTTGTAATAGATGTGATCGATCACGCCTGATTCAGTCCCAGATTCAATGTGTCGATGAGTGCTGAGGCGCGTTGTATCGATATCTAAGTCGTTCCACATGGATCGCATCCCACTCGATTCGATTCGATTGAGCGGGGCATCCCCCAACCAATTGTTGAGGTCCCCAAGCAGAACGATGTTTTTCGCCTGTTTCATGGCCTTTGGAATTACTGTTTCTGCAATAAACTCGGCCGCTGAACCGATCGCGGTATCGCTGAAGTTGGGGCGCCCTGGAATGTGTGTCGAGTAGATCAGAATGGGTATGCCACGCACCGTAGTTTTTGCTCCGACCACGGAGGAGGGGCACCAGCCCTTGGAGTTGATCTCAATTTCGTGGAGTTCGGACAAAGGCGTGCGACTGAGGATCGATTTGAATTTGTCTTTGTGATTTGCCGACGAGATTTTCCCGACGTAAGCGTGGTCCATGTTCAAAACCTTTCCGACAAGGGCAGTCCAATCTCCATCGGGCACTTCGCTAAAGCCGATGACATCCAGATCGAATGGTTTAAACATTTGACCCACTCGTTCAGGCTCTGCCCAAATGCCGAACAATACATTGTAAGCAGCCATTCGGACGGGACTGGAAACCGGTTCAACCTCAGGAAGATCGCCAGTAACGATTTTAACTTTTCCACGCGTGTTCGAATCAAAGCATTCTCCACGGAGAATTGTATTTGCGCTTAATTGAACAAGACCGTAGCTGAAATCATTTTCCGACTGACCGATCAACTTAAAATTTTGGTTCACCTTGAGGAGTCCTGGATTCCCTGGGGTTCCGTAGCAACCGAACCACCAATGGCCATTAATATTGGCGGCGGTTTGGATGCCGAGTTTTGTCTGACCGGTGGGCAGAACATGCCGACCTATGAAGGTGAATCCTTCATTGTATTCGAACACGTAGTTGTTCTGATGATCGCCTGGTAACCCTCCTACAACGACAAACTGCCCGTCGTGATAGGCAATTCCACCGGAGCCGTGGACCAGTTCAGGAATCTTATGTTTGCGTAATAGTCTGAGATTTTTGGCGTCATAGACGTAGACCCAGGGGTCTGATTTTCCGGGCGGTTGGTTGAACTCCCCGAGTTCGACGGCAACATAGATATTTCCATCATGCCATGTGAGGTCTCCGTGGTGGTCGGGCACGTCAATTTCTTGCATAACACGTCCATGAAGGTCGGTCTTCACCAACTGGACTGTGTGGGACCAAAAGATTGATTCACCATCCGTGGCGACACCTTGCAGATGACCGCCGTAGCTTCCGTCGCACAAAATCCATGGCCCGGAGAGGTTCTCCAAATCACCCTTGCCCGCGGAAGCGGAACCAGACACCGGATTCGCTCGAGCGACGATGTGATTGTCGAACGTCACAGAGTAGTTTGAAAACTCCCGGTTTGGCTCCCGGTAGTCCGTGCTGATAAACTGTGCACCGCTTGCGAAAGCGGATTCCCGTTGTGCCGTATCATTCTGGCGAGCGTGTGTGGTGTTCGAATCTGCTCTGGTACGAACCATGTATCCTTCACGAACGAGACGTTGAATTCGATCAAATTCACCAATGGGATCGTTTATCTTGAACCATGCTGCTGCGGGGTGATTCTCTTCGACGGAGGCGAACAACAAACGGCTATTGAGTGAGGGATGTCCGGCTAGATACGCATCGCGCAGCTGGCCTCCGTTGTCCATGGCAAACATGACTTTGCCGCGTGCCTCATCGAGTAAAGGCCAGCCCTTGGTGATAATCGCATCCCGGAGTGTTTTGGAATCTCCACGGATGTCGTCGGGTGTGAGAATCTCATCGGGGGCAAAGACAGACAGGATTTCCTCATCCACCCCATCGAGTTGTTTCTTATCAAACTTGAGGGGTATGACGCCATTGGGCGCACCGGATTCCTTCAGTTCGAGTAAAACAAAAATGGGGACATGGCGGGGGTTTTCCTGTGACCAGGTCCGTATGGACTTCAGCGCATCGAGGAAGGTGAGCGATGTACTGAGGTAGTCGAAATCAGGTGAGTGAATGATCTTTAAACCCGGTTTGGTCAGAACACCCACGGGATCGTGCGAAGGTCCCGGATCGTTTCCCCGGTCTTTCAGAATTTTTCTGACTGCTGGGTTGGCGAATAGACCACCCTCGGGATCGACGAAGAGATCCAACTCCAGTTGTCGGATGCCCAGTTTCTCCAGTTGCTGATCAAGTGGCTTGTGCGTGTATTTAATCGAGGCGGCTGCTTCTTCGCTGAACTCTTTGATCAACGCCATCACGGCTTCCTTCGGTTCGATATGATAGGAGTTGTGAGTGCCGATCACCTGAATCTCGTTTAGCCTGAGCGGCAAAATATCGCTTGTTTTAGCAGGTGTAGATTGAACGGCCAATATAACCGCCCCCATGACAGAGAGTGAGTGAAGCGAGATCTGTAAGATTGATGGCACGTTCATGAGGTTTAGGCAGTCTATGCAGATTGAACAAGGGCAGGCGAGCGGTAAGGGGTGGTGGAAAGATTCTAAGCAAATTCCTAGCGGAGAGACGTAGCGAGAATCCCACAACCGAAAGCCAAAGAAGTAAGGCTAATTAAGTGCCATTGAGAACTAGTATTTCTCCCCCTCGTTGGTCTATTGCGCGACTGTGCCCCATTCCAATCTTCCTCTCGTTCTCACGCTAGTCCTTAGCTTTCTCGGACTGGTAAATAATCCTCTCTCGGTATCATCGGACGGTGTTGTGGTATTCAATGAGGTGCAATATAATCCGACGGGATTTGATGAGAGCGGCGAGTGGATCGAGTTATTCAACCAGATGGGGATCATCACCGACATCTCGGGGTGGCGGATCGACGGCATCGGATACACCTTCCTTAAAGGCACCTTGGTGAATCCTGATAGCTACGTCGTGGTTGCCAAGATGCCTGCGCTGGTGAGTTTGGTCCGTTCACCGGGAGCATCGATAACGGTGGTGAGCGCTTGAGACTTTACAACCACAGCGACCGTCTCATGGACGAACTCGACTTTGGTGATGACGCTCGATGGCCGGCCGCCGCAGACGGGTCAGGGGCGACACTCGCCAAGCGCAAGCAATACACAGCAAGCGGTAGAACAGACCGGTGGACTTATTCATCTCAAATCTCTGACACGCTTTCTTAGAGAGCGTTTTCTGATTCCTCTTTAGGCCAATGAGATCGGACTCGCCTTTTTCGAGAATGAGGCGACCCCGTTTTTTCCCCAGTGAGCTACTTCTCGGAGGATGCGATTTCCGTGATGAAAATGTTGCGGAACAGGTGCTGCCCACCTCCGGGGACTTCTGCTTGAACTGCGATGAACCCTGCTTCCAGATCTTCGAGTCCGTCGGCTTTCCACGCTTCCTTGCCGTTGATCAAAAGAGAGATCTTCGAGCCCTGTAATGTGAGTTTAAATGTGTTCCACTCTCGTTCTTTGATCAGTCCTTTACTGGTGGCGCCTTCAATTCCGCCGACATTACCTTCCTTTCCTTTCAGGAGGTTGGCTTGGTAGCGTTTCGGCCAGGGGCGGTTTTCAGGAAGAGAGTTGTAGCGGAAATAGACGCCGCTGTCCCAATTGTTCTTACCTAGCGCTTTCCATTCGTATTCCAGGACAAAGTCGCGATACTTCTTTTTGGATTGCACCAGACCGTTTCCGCTCTTGATTAGGAGATTGTTGTCCGTCACTTCGGCTTCGCATTTTATGACCGTCCAACCGTCCAGGTTCTTTCCATTGAACAGGGAGACGCGTTTGTTGTCGGCAGAGGCGAATCCTGAGGTCATTAGGAATACAAGGAGCAGGAGTCTAAATAAGAAGTCTTTGTTCATCATGGGTATTGTGGATACGTAGATTGTCGGTTGATCTGACAGGAATTAGCCACTTGTCCGCTTTTTCGGCAGAATATGTTAGTGGTATCTCCTTCAATGGATTTTCACCGATGTCTAGGACATCATTTATTTGTTGAATAGCCCGCGAGCTAGTTGGGCTCCCAGCCCCATCCGCGATCGATGGATCGGCGCTGCTCTCAAGTGGTCCACCCAAAAAAGTGGTCCGCCTAAAAAGGAAAACCCCTTGCTGTTTGAGTTCAGCGCTGATTCCCGCTACACTCTCAAGAGTAAAAACTCCCGTTTATCTTCCCTGGAATCAGGGCTCAAGGCTTTAGCCTGACGCGCATGGGATGGTGACGAGCGGCGGGATTTCCATCCTTGTCGAAGATCTCTTGGAAACATTGATCGGCATTTGAAGTGGACCCTTATTTGTTGCCCGTAGATTTTGACTTTTATTGATTCTTTGAGCCAGAGTTGAGGGTGATTGAATTTTCAGGTTCTTGGAGAAAAAGGTCGCCTGACCAAGCTGACGTTATGCTCCGGTGGCGTCTCCAAAATGAGGGCAGGGTTAAAGTAAGAAGATAGAATACTCCTCGATAAATAGGGCTAAAAAGGGTCGTATTTAAACAAATGGCGAACAACTCAGAAATCTCCCGCCCACTTGGGGTGCTTCGCAGACGGATTCGACGTGTTCAATTAACACGAGGATTGCTGCGTCTGGCGACCGTCTGCCTTGGAGGGCTTCTTCTGATGGCCCTGCTTGATTTTGTTTTTGCGCCGCTATCGGATACTGTCAGGTGGATAATCTTTCTTGTTTGGTTAGGCGCGATTGCTTGGATCGCATTTAGGTGCCTGATACATCCTCTAGCGAGGTCCATTAACGATATCAAGCTGGCACGATGGCTTGAGCGTCGTCACCCGGAGGTGCAAGAGCGCATCTCCACGAGCTTGGAGCTTTCGGATAGTCCTGAGGGCATTTCAGCCGAGCTGATTGAGGTGCTTTCGACGGAGGCCGCGACCGACCTCTCTGGGCTAGATCCCCGAGTTGAAGTTTCTAACAAGCGAGTGCGTAAGTCGGTGATTCCTTTTGCGACGCTCGCTGCGGTGATCGCGCTTTTGTTGGCGATTTTTCCCAAACAGATGAGCCGTCTTCTGGTGCGTGCGATTGCGCCCTTTTCCACGATGGGCAATGCCGAGGGTTACCGCTTTTCCTTTGATCCCGGTAATTTGGAAATCATCGAAGGAGATGAAGTGGTCCTTAATTTTTCCTACCAAGGTTCCCTTGATGAGCCTCTTTCGTTGTTCACCCGCAACCAGAGCGGCGATCTTCTCTCCGAAGAACTTCGGCCTGTGAAGCGCGATGGAGATCGACATGATTTTCAGTATCGTTTGCACGGGGCATCCGAGTCCTTTGAATACTTTGCGCGGAGTGGGCGAGGGGAAAGCGATCAATTCTCGGTAAAAGTGTATCCGGAACCGACACTGGAGAATGCCACCGTTCGCTATCGTTATCCCGACTACACAGGATGGCCAGACCGGGTCACTGACTTTAATACTGGCTTCAAGGCGCTTTCCGGCACAGAGGTGGTTGTCAAAGCTCGTGTGCCTACCGAGGTCAAGAGCGCGCTTTTTATCGATGGTCAGTCAGAGGAAATGAATCCGGAGATCAGCCCCTCGGCAAGTGGTTCGGATCTAGAATTCTCGTTAGTGATGGGGGAGGCAGGAGTTGGCGAAGGGATGATTCGGCTCAATCATCGGCTGCGCGATGATGTGGAAGTGGCACGTTTCCCGATTGTCTCGATCCTCGATGAAATTCCCGTTGTTAAGATTTTGGAGCCTATTCAGCGCAAGCTCCGTTTGAGCCCAGATGATCAGATCATCATCAACTACGAAGTGACCGAGCAGATCGGAATCGCATCGGCGGAAGTCGAACTCGAAGTGAATGGGGTAGCTCAACCTCCGCTCAAGGAAGCGGTTCCCGAGCGCGCTTTAAATGACAAGCCGAACTTCTGGAATGGCGAAGCAATGGTCTATCTTGGAAGTCTCTTAGATCGTCACGAGAAGGCGCGCAAGTTTCGTCTACGTCTGAAAATTAGCGACAATCGTCCGGAGGATTATGATGGTCCGGGCGTGGGGTATTCGGAATGGATCGAGGTCACTCTTGATAAGAATGCGCAGTCGCTAGTACGTCAGGAATATAAGGCACAGGAGACGGATATTCGTGAAACGATTGATCAAGCGATGAAGGAGATTCGCGAGGCCCAACAACGAATGCATCAGGCGAAGAATCATTTGGAAAAAGAAGTGATTCCCGAGCATGCGCAGAAGCAACTCAGCGAAGCGCAGAAGGCGCTTGCTGAGACCGAAAAAGAGCTTAACAAATTGGCGAAGCGGATGGAGAAGGGAGTGCAGGCGCATCGAGCCGATGAAATCGAGGCAGCGGCGAAAAAGTTGGGCGAGGCACGCAAGAATCTAGAGTTTGCCCCTTTACAAGATACTCCGGAATCACGACGCAGTGAGATTGAAGAAGCGCTTAAAAATTCCAACGAAGCGATTGAGAAACTGCAGGAGCAGCGGAACGAAATTGATCAGGACCGTACCCGGATCGAGGATTTGGCGAAGCTTCAGGAACTTTCTCAGAAACAAGATGCGCTCGCTCGGGAAGTCGCGGCCGAATCTAAACCTGATCAAAAGTGGAAGAAAAAGCAGGATGCGGTGAAGGATGAACTGCGAGAAATGGTGCGGCAATCGCCACAGGCAAAGGCCGCCGCGCTTGAAGCTCAAGCGGAGAAGGCGAACGAATTGGCAGAAAAAGCGGCTGCCCTTTCCGAATCACAGGACGACTTAAAAGACCTCGCGAAAGAAAAGCCAACGAGCGAGCAAATCGCGGATGCCTTTAAGAAAGAGCAGGGGCTACTGGCTGAAGAAGCGAAGGAAGCGTTCGCCGAAGCTTTCTCTGACGCAGAAGCCTCGGAGAAAGCGAACGAAGGAGACAATCCGCAGGAACAAGCAGCTTTAGTTGAAAAATCGGAGCAGCTGGCCGAGGCGGCCTCGAAGGCAGAAGAGGCGCGCGATGCCTCGTCGCCTCAGGAAGGATCTGAAAAGGCTGAACAAGCGGCTGAGAAAATGACCGAAAATTCATCGCTGAAAGAGAAGCAAGAAACGGTTGCGGAGGGATTTGAAGCCCTTGCGGAAGGAAAACCGGATGAGGCGCTCGCGGTTCTTGAAAAGCTTCAGTCCTTGAAGATCGAGGAAGCCCTCAAGGAAGAACAATCTGCCATCGTAAAGGAAGCGAAAGGGGAGCTGGTGGAAGCGCGATCTCAAAGTGCCGAGCGCGCCAACACTCTTCCGGAAGCGGTGGCGCAAGGGGAAGCCGCTCGGGATGCCGAGGAGCCCGGTCAATCGGCGGAGGCAGCTCAAGCAGCAGCGGAGGCTTTAGCGCAGGGAGAAGAGGAATCTCCGAGCCAAGCTGACCTGCAGGACCGACAGGAGCAACTTGCGGAAGCCTTCGAAGCTCTCGCTCAAGGTGATGCAGGGGCCGCTCTCGCCGCCCTCGAGGAAATCCGAGCAGAACGAGCTGCCGCTCACGCGGAGGAGCTCCAGGAATTTCCGGAAGCAAACAACTACAATCAAGCGTTGCAACAGGCCAAGAATGAAAGTCAGGACGGAGCGAATCGTGCCGAGAAAGCGATGAAAGCGCAGGCAAATGGTAAAGCTGCGCAAGCGACCCAGCATCATGAGCAATCGTCGGAACAATTTGCAAAGGCGAGCGAGGCTCTTTCCAATGCCGCCGAGCAATTTCAAGCGCAAGCGGCTCAGGCTGCCGAAAAGCAAGCGAATCCGAATCAAGCACCTGCTCCCGGCAAACCTCTTGCCGAAGCATTCCAAAAAAGTGCGGAAGCGGCCGCAGCGAACAATGTTCAGGATGCTGCTGAGGCAGCGGAAGCGGCGGCCCAAGCATTAAAATCAGCGGCTCAGCAAGCAAAGTCAGCGATGGCTCGGAATGAGCAACCCGGGCAGGGACGAGCGATGGCTCAAAATCAACCCGGCCAAGGTCAACCGGGAAAGGACGGTCAGCCTCAGGGCGATCAGCCTGGCGACGAACCTCAGGAAGGGGATCGTAAGGCGCAAGGCGATCCCGGAGTTCCTCCTGAACTGGCAAAACTCGGATTGACCTCGAAGGATTGGGAAAAGATCAAGGCCACTCTTAAGTCCGAGATTGGCGGCGCGCGTGGAGCAGTAGTCCCGGAAGATTACCGGGGCCTCGTGAAGCAATATTTCGAACAGGTTACCAAAGAACGATGAAACTTTTTACCCCGCTTTTAGCTCTCCTCATAGTCGCCACTTCCATGGCGCAGGAAGTTCCCGAAACGATCTTCAATCGCTGGAAGGAAAAGGTAGATCCCTCGGTGGAACGAGGCTTGGATTTCTTGGCACGCATTCAACAGGACGATGGTTCTTTTCCGGAGAATTACGGCACATCGACCGGGATTCCCGCCTTGGCCGGAATGGCGTTTTTATCCCGGGGGCATTTGCCAACCGAAGGGAAATATGCAGAAACGTTGACCCGTATCATTGACTACATCCTAGCCCACCAGGATCGGCAGGGGCTCTATCAAGCCGGGCATGGTGGAAGTGGACCGATGTATGCTCACAACATCGCGACCTTGTTCATTTCGGAGGTTTCGGGAATGGTCGATCCGGAGAGGCAAAAGAAAATCGGCGAGAGTCTTCCCCGGGCCCTTGGGCTCATTCTTCGCGCGCAAGCGGTGAAGAAATCGGACCGCCATCAAGGCGGATGGCGCTATCACCCTGGCTCACGGGATTCGGACACTTCCTGCAGTGGTTGGGCTCTTATGGCTCTTCGTTCCGCCAAGCTCAATGGCGCGGCCGTACCCGATAAGGCGATCGACGATGCCGTAGCCTACCTCTACCGGCATTTCGATCCCAAGGGCGGGCATTTCGGCTATACCGATACTCACAAGCATCAGCTTTCGCTCACCGGAATGGGGCTCTTGTGTCTTGAACTTTGTGGCGAGCACGGAAAACCAGGGACGCTTAAGGCTGCCAATTACGTTCTTCAAAATTTCCGTCGTCTCGAGAATGACCAATTTTCTTTTTACGGAAACTACTACAACGCTCAGGCGATGTTCCAGATGGGCGGTAAATATTGGGATACGTATGCCTCATGGATGTATTCCACCTATTTAAAGGGTCAAAAAGAGGATGGTTCCTGGTATTCCAAGGAAGGAGGTCGAATTTATGGCACCAGTATTATGATTCTGGCGTTCACCGTGCCTTATCGCCAGCTCCCGATTTATCAACGAGATGAGACGGTGGATGAGGATTAGTGAATCCGGTTCATCGCCAGTGAGAGCCGCATCCGGGGGGCTAGTTACGAAACACGCTTGAAACCTTAGAAAAGCTCATTACATTGCCGCGCCCATCCCTAGTGGATGGCTCCATTATAATGAGTTCGCAAATTCTCGTGCCTGAAAGTGCTCCCTTCACCCCCGAACAACGGGCTTGGTTGAACGATTTTTTTGCCAAAAATGATCTAGGAGGAGCCTCGCCAGCTGCTGATTCGGGGCCTGTGATACCCGTTACGATCCTTTGGGGGTCCCAGACTGGAAATGCCGAAGGCTGCGCCAAGAAGCTCGTGAAGGCCATGAAGGCCGGAAATTTTGATCCTCAGGTGATCGACATGGGTCAATACGACAAAGCCCAACTTGCCAAGGAGCAAAACCTCCTCATTATCACGTCAACCTACGGCGATGGAGAACCACCCGACAACGCCGCCGATCTCCATGAATATATCATGGGGGATTCCGTGCCGAGCCTTGCAGGAGTCAATTTTTCGGTCTTTGCGCTCGGGGATACCGAGTATCCCGATTATTGCCAGTGCGGGATCGAGTTTGACACGCGGCTTGAGAAGTTTGGTGCGAAACGTATTTTCAAGCGGATCGATTGTGATGTCGACTACCACGAAGAATTTAAAGAGTGGAAAACTGGTGTTATGGATGGCCTCGGTGGATCCGGCGCTGCGGTTGTCGAAGAGGCGACACAGGAGGAGATACCTTATGGCAAAAAGCGCCCTTTTCCATCACCTATTCTCAATAGCTTTGATCTCAATAAGGCGGGGTCTCTGCGCGAGACCTTTCATATCGAACTGGGACTTGAAGGGTCCGGACTCGAGTATGAAACAGGGGATGCGCTGGGCGTGCTTTCGCACAATCCCGAAGGTGCGGTGGATGAGATCCTCAAGAATCTTCCTTTCAACGTGAAAGACGATGTTCCGCTTCCCGGCGGGGGTGAGGCACCTCTTCGCGAGGCGCTGATCACTTCTTACGATATTCGTAACCTCAACAAAACGCTCGTTCAGAAATGGCAGAGCCGCTCAGGTTCTCCTTTTTTGAGAGCGATGGTGGAGGGCGCTGTGAAAGAAGACTTCGAAGAATTTTGCTGGGGTCGTGAACTCATTGATCTCATCACGGAGCATCCCGCTGACTTTGCCGATGGCGAGGAATTCGTAGGGATCTTGAAGAAGTTGCAACCGCGGCTCTACTCGATCGCTTCAAGCCCTAATGCGCACCCGGGCGAAGTGCATCTGACGGTAGCGATCGTGCGCTACAATTCCCACGACCGGAATCGGGGCGGGGTTTGTTCGACCTTCCTTTCTGATCGAGTGGAGGAGAATGTTCCCGGAGTGTTTGTGCATAATAACAAGGCCTTCCGTCTTCCTTCAGATCTCAGCAAGGACGTCATAATGGTAGGTCCCGGAACTGGGGTCGCTCCCTTCCGTGCCTTCCTTGAGGAGCGGAAAGCAACCGAAGCATCCGGCCGGAACTGGCTCTTCTTTGGCAACCCTCACGCTGCCACCGACTTCATCTACGAGGAGGAAATTACCCAAATGCAGAAGGAGGGGGTTCTTAATAACCTCAGTTTGGCGTTTTCGCGGGATCAGGCTGAGAAAGTTTACGTGCAGGATCTTATGCTCGAGTCCGGTAAGGAATTTTGGGATTGGCTCGATGGCGGTGGCCATTTCTACGTCTGTGGTGATGCCTCGCGTATGGCCAAGGATGTCGACAAGGCGCTCCACACTATTGCTATGGAGCACGGAGGCCTCAGCGAAGAAGATGCCATCGCTTATTTCAAAGAATTGAAGAAAGAGAAGCGCTACGCGAGAGACGTTTACTAGGAAGGAGTGTCCGTCTCACGGGATCGTCGTCGGACGTTTCAAAGTTGCCGAGCTTGAGCAACTTGAGTTCGCTGGCCAGCTCCAACATATCGATAAAGCTCTCGCGGAAAGGCTTGAGGTTCTCGCGGCGGAACATACACGATCCTATCGTGATCCGGGTGAGTGCCTGCTGTCAGGTAGCGGATCGCCACGTCACGGTGGGTGGCTCGTTCAATCTTTCGGGAGTAAAATAGGCCGTTGGCGTAGCTGTAGATCAGCAGGGCTAGCATCATGTGGGGCGGAAACTGTTTGGCCCTGGTGCCCCGGTGATTGACTCGAAAACTCTTCAGCGGAAGTCGGTCCACAGCCTCAATCACAGAATGGACCAGGTCGTCCTCGGGCACCCACTCACGAAGATCCGGAGGCAGAAGCATCGGCGTATTTCGTCAATGGAAACAAATCGCGCAGCGATGGTTTGAGACTAATAAATTCTAAGGCCGACAGACTCCTAGCGAGTGCCCATTCCGCTTAAAAAATAGCGGGATATTTCAATATACAGAAAAATCCCCGCAAAACCCAAATTTTGCGCCATTTCTTGACGACCTAGCATTCCTTTGCATAATGCGCCCGCCGCGTCCAAAGGCTCGGCAAATTAACAAAAAGCTACGACAAAATCATGGCAAATTATGCAATTAATGGATTCGGACGAATCGGCCGTATGGTCCTTCGTTCGATGAATGACGAAGAACTTAGAAAAGTCGTCGCAATCAACGATCTTACCGACAATAAGACACTCGCACACCTTCTCAAATATGACTCCTCACAGGGTCAGTTTTCTCGTGAGGTGAGCTACGATGACGAATTCATCATCGTTGATGGCCACAAAATCCACGCGACTGCTGAGCGTGATCCAGCCGCTCTTCCTTGGGGAGAATGGAATGCCGACGTCATTCTTGAGTCGACCGGATTCTTCGCGAGCCGTGAAGGCGCAACCAAGCACATCACTGCTGGTGCAAAGAAAGTTCTTATTTCCGCTCCTGCCAGCGATCCTGATCTCACGATGTGCCTCGGTATCAATGATAATGAGTATGACGCTGCCAATCATCACATCGTTTCGAATGCCTCTTGCACCACGAATTGCTTGGCGCCTCTTGTTAAGATTCTTAATGATAAGTGGGGTTTGAAGCGTGGCTTCATGTCCACCATTCACAGTTACACCGGTGACCAGCGTCTTCTTGATACTCCTCACGGGGATCTTCGTCGTGCTCGCTCCGCGGCGATTAACATCATTCCAGCCTCGACGGGCGCCGCTCGTGCAATTGGTGAAGTGATTCCAGAGCTCAAGGGTAAGCTCAATGGAGGAGCCTTCCGTGTTCCTACTCCTACTGGTTCATTAACCGACCTCGTCGCTGAGCTTGGATCTGACGTTACTGCAGAGGAAGTTAACGCTGCTTTCAAGGAAGCCGCAGAAGGCGCTCTCGCAGGGATTCTTAAGTATAGCGAAGATCCCCTCGTCCTTCAGGACATCGTTGGCGACCCTCATAGCTCCATCTACGACTCGGAGCTCACCACCGTTATCGAGGGGAATCTCGTGAAGGTCTGCTCATGGTATGACAACGAGTGGGGTTACTCCAACCGTGCTGCTGAGGCCATGAAAATGCTCGGTGATTCCCTCTAGGAATCGACGCCTTTAATTTCAAAGCCCGACCGGAGAAATCCAGTTGGGCTTTTTAGCGTTCAAAATTAATGATTATTGATAATCTGGGGAAATAAATGGAAAACTTACCGCTTTTTGGTGGACAGTTTCAATTCTCAAAGATATCGAACCGTCCGCTGAATGGTGAAAGAGTCTTCTCTCCAACATCACTCATTAATTACTCATTAAACGGCAGCGTAGCTCAGGGGTAGAGCAGAGGACTCATAAGCCTTTTGTCGGTGGTTCAATTCCACCCGTTGCTACCAATGATTAATTAGGAGATGTAAAATACATAGCCGATCAACCCTGTTGTACGGTTTTTTTGCCCCTCGAATGACCCTAAATAGGTTGTTTCATTGAAAAGTGACGATAATTCAAAATTATCTCTTGCCAGATGAAATTTCCTTACTAGGGTCGCGGCCCGCAAATCGGGGTTGGGATAAAGAAGTCTTGTTACTTCAATTGTTCTAGCTCCTTCAACTCCAAATCAACTATCGGGTGCAGCACCGGAAAACAGGCTCTTGAGAGGACACTCTCTGAGTTCCCAGTGTATCCACTTGGTTGAAGCAGAGAAAAATTTACCAGAAAAACCTCAATATCGTAACCTAAACACGATCGCATTATGCCCACCATTAACCAACTCGTCCGCAAAGGCCGGAAGAAGGCAGTCACTAAGTCGAAATCACCGGCTCTGAATAACTGTCCCCAGCGTCGCGGTGTTTGTTTGCAGGTTTACACCCGCACCCCAAAGAAGCCGAACTCCGCTCTTCGGAAAGTTGCCAAGGTTCGTCTTACTAACGGTTACGAGGTCATCGCCTACATCGGTGGTGAGGGTCACAATCTTCAAGAGCACTCCATCGTTCTCATCCGTGGTGGTCGAGTAAAAGACCTTCCAGGTGTTCGTTATCATATCGTTCGCGGCGCACTCGACACCCTAGGTGTTGATGGCCGTAAGCAAGCTCGCTCCAAATATGGTGCGAAGCGTCCTAAGAAATAATTTAATCGTTTAATCGCACACTTAATTTTCCCATGGCCCGTAGAAAAAGAATTTACGCAAAGCCCGATCGTCGTGATCCTAAATTTGATAGCCCGGTTGTGGGTCGTCTTATCAGTAAGATCATGAGAGACGGAAAACGCTCTCTCTCTGAGCGTATCGTCTACGCTGCGATCGATCGCGCAAACGAAGGAACTGATACCGTTGATCCTCTCGAAATCCTCACTCGTGCAATCGAGAACGCCAAGCCGCGTGTTGAGGTGAAGAGTCGTCGCGTCGGTGGTGCAACTTACCAAGTTCCTCTTGAGGTAGACAGTGGTCGTTCTGAGTCACTCGGAATGCGTTGGATCATCAATTTTGCCCGTGCTAAAAAGGGGACTCCAATGCACGTCGCTCTTGCTAACGAGATTAAGGATGCGGCCAATAATACAGGCAACTCCGTCCGTAAGCGTGATGATGTCCACAAAATGGCTCAGGCAAACCGCGCCTTTGCACACTTCCGTTTCTAATTGTCCAATTTTTTAAGGAATCTCCAACGCACTCGCCCCATGTCAAAAGTCGCTCACAATCCTACCCGTCCCGTACCGCTTGAGCGGACACGGAACATTGGGATTGCTGCGCATATCGATGCAGGGAAGACCACGCTCACGGAACGGATTCTTTTCTACACCGGAATGATCCATCGGATCGGTGAGGTGCACGATGGTGCCACCACCACTGATCATATGGAGCAGGAGCGCGAGCGGGGTATTACGATTACCTCCGCAGCAGTCACATGTGACTGGCGCCAAGTTCCTGAAAATGGTGTTTCTAAACTGTTTTCGGGCGTCAGCCAACGTATCAATATTATTGATACCCCAGGTCACGTCGATTTTACCGCAGAGGTTGAACGTTCACTCCGTGTTCTAGATGGAGCGATTGTTGTTTTCTGCGGGGTCGCCGGGGTTCAGCCCCAGACAGAGACCGTCTGGCGTCAGGCGGACAAGTATAACGTTCCCCGTGTTGTCTTTGTTAACAAGATGGATCGTGTCGGCGCTGACTTCGATAGCGTGGTCAAAGAGATTCGTGAAAAACTCGGCGTTCGTGCCGTTCGTATTCTCATTCCAATCGGTTCCGAAGACACTCTCCGTGGTCAAATTGATGTGCTCAATAAAAAGGCTGTTCTCTACACGGATGACGATATTCTCGGTTCTACCTACACTTTAGCTGATCTAGATGATGAGCAGCTTGCACTGGCCGAAGAAGCCTATGCCGAGATCGTCGAGGCAGTCGCTGATGCCGATGAGCAGGTGGGAGAAAAGTATCTCATGGAGGAAGAGATTTCAGTGGCAGACATCAAATCTGGACTGCGCCGAGCTACCATCGCCAACGAGATTGTTCCAGTAAGTGGTGGTTCAGCTTTTAAGAATAAGGGTGTTCAGTTTCTCCTTGATGCTGTTGTCGATTACCTTCCAAGTCCTACCGAAATTCCTGCTGCGATAGGTTTGAATCCTGAGGACAAGGAAGAGGCAGTCGAGGTAAAAGCTTCTGATTCCGAAAGGTTCTGTGCGCTTGCCTTTAAACTCTGGGCTGACAAATACTTCGGTAAACTCGTTTTCTTCCGCGTCTACTCCGGAACCGTCTCAAAAGGGGACATGATCTACAATCCACGGACTCAACAGAAAGAACGCGTTGGCCGTTTGATTCAGGTCCAGGCTGATAAGCACGAAGAGATTGAAACTTGTTTCGCTGGTGATATCGCCGCACTCGTCGGTCTTAAGAACGTCCAAACGGGTGATACTCTTTCCCATCAGCAAGCTGGTGTTCTTTTAGAGCCTCCAACTTTTCCAGAGCCCGTCATTTCCATGGCTGTCGAGCCTCGCACTCAGGCAGACTCCGACAAAATGGCCATCGGACTTGATCGCCTTTCTGATGAGGATCCTACTTTTGTCGTTCATAAAGACGTCGATACTGGCCAAACCATCATCGCAGGCATGGGTGAGCTCCATCTCGAGGTAATCATTGATCGCCTTAAGCGCGAGTTTGGTGTTCAGGCCAATGTCGGGAAACCGCAAATCGCCTATCGTGAGACTATTTCGAACTCCGCTATTGGAGAGGGGAAGTTCATTCGCGATGCCGACACAGCAGGTAAAAATATGTATGGTCACGTCATTCTTGAGCTGACTCCAAATGAGCAAGGCAAGGGCGTTACGACGCAGAATTCCATTACTGCAGGCGCCATACCGAAAGACTTTATCCCAGCCGTCATGATCGGAGTTTCCGAAGCGATGACAAATGGCAGCGTCGCTGGATACCCGGTAGTCGACGTCCACGTCAACGTGACGGACGGATCGTTTCACGACACCGACTCGAGTGACAACTCGTTCAAGATTGCTTCTATCTTTGCGATCAAGGACGCTTTTGGTAAAGCAGGACCAATCCTTCTCGAGCCCATTATGGATGTCGAGATATCTACTCCTGACGAATTCCAGGGTGACATCATGGGCGATATGAATCGCCGACGTGGTCAAATTCAAGAGATCATCACCAAAGGACCAGTTGCCAACGTTTCTGTAAAGGCTCCACTGGCCGAGTTGTTCGGTTATTCGACCGATGTCCGCACCCTCTCCTCAGGTCGAGCGTCCTATTCGATGACGCCAGCCAGTTTCGAAGAAGTTCCCCGCAAATTCGTAGAGAAACTCATCGCCGAACGCGGCGGTGCTATTTAAAGATCACTCAATTCAGACACTTTTCACACCATGAATCAGAAAATCCGTATCCGCCTTCGCGCATTTGACCACCGAGCTATTGATCGCTCGACTCGGGAAATTGTTGAGACTGCCAAGCGCACTGGTGCCAAAGTCGCCGGTCCTGTTCCTCTCCCCACCCGGATCGAAAAATTCTCCGTTAACGCATCGGTGAACCAAAACAAGAAGGCTGCTGACCAGTTCGAAGTTAGGACTCACAAGCGTCTCCTTGACATTCTCGATCCTACTGCCCGAACGGTTGACGAGCTGAAAAAGCTCAATCTGCCCGCAGGTGTTGATATTCAAATCCACATTTAATTTTTCTAAGAGAATCTAAAACCATGTCCCTCGGAATCCTCGGTAAAAAAGTAGGTATGACTCGTGTCTTTGACAATGAGGCAGGCTGCATGATCCCCGTCACTGTCATCGACGTGAACGGGAACGAATTTCTTCAGGTGAAAACCTCTGAGAAGCACGGCTATAGCTCTATTCAGGTCGCATATGATGACCAGAAGGAGCGTCGCCTGAATCTCCCGGAGAGAACTCACCAAGCGAAGCAAGGTGCCACCGGCGCAAAGAAGCTTGTTAAAGAGTTTCGCTTCGAGAGCGATGATCAGCTTCCTAACAAGGAAGAGGGTCACCCTGGGGCTGCTCTCTTCGAAGCTGGCCAGATTGTTGATGTTCTTGGTGTTACCAAGGGTAAAGGTTTCCAGGGTGTCGTGAAGCGCTACCACTTCCATGGTCAGCCTGACGGTCACGGTCACATGATGCACCGTCGCACAGGGGCCATTGGTGCCGGGTCGACTCCAGCACGTGTTTGGAAGAATCAAAAGATGCCAGGTCGCCACGGTGTTTACAACCGCACCGTCCAGAACCTCAAGGTAGTGCAAGTGCGCGCCGAAGATGGTGTCCTTCTAATTTCAGGGGCCATTCCAGGTCATAATGGTGCTTACGTCACCGTCCGTCCAGCCATCAAAAAGACGGCTACTAAATAATTTCGATTGCTAGAAAGGTAGAAATAAAATGTCTGCATTCACACTCCAAGACGCCGAAAAGGCCAACATCAAACTCGTCGCCGACGCTTCCAAAGGAAGTCAGGCTGTTCACGATCTCGTGGTTGCCTATCAGGCCAACCGTCGTTCAGGAACCGCGCAAACCAAAACCCGTGGTGAGGTTAGCGGGACCGGTAAGAAGATGTATCGCCAGAAGGGGACCGGTAACGCACGTCACGGTGACCGCAAAGCTCCGATCTTTGTCGGTGGTGGTGTTGCCTTTGGCCCGCGCAATCGCTCTTACGCTAAGAAGGTTCCTAAAAAGGTTCGAGCTCTGGCCCTTCGAAGGGTCCTTGGCGATAAGATTAATGAGGAAGCTGTAATTTCAGCGTCGTCTTTTGAGATTTTAAGCGGCAAGACGAAGGATTTTGTCAAGGCGGTCTCTGCTCTTACTGATGCGAAGAAAGTTCTCATTGTTGGCAACGGGTTCACCGAAAGCACCCTCTTTTCAGGGCGCAACGTTAAGCTGGTTCAGCTCGAGAGAGTCGACAACGTCAACGTTGAGCAGATCCTCCACGCAAATGCCGTTATCCTGCTGGATGACGCGCTAGAAACCCTCGCTAAGCGCACTGCTTAATTTCACCGCGAACCGATACACATCGCCATGAGAGATATTTACCAAGTCATCGACACCATCCGTATGTCGGAAAAGGCTACGCTCCTCCAAGAAGGTAACAACCAGTATACATTCAAGGTGGATCGCCGAGCTAACAAGATCGAGGTCAAGCACGCCGTCCAGACCCTCTTCGGAGTTAAGGTCGTGTCTGTTAATACCTGTAATTATGATGGGAAAGCGAAACGCCGTCGCCGCGCTGATGCCGGTCGTACTGCTCGCTGGAAAAAGGCAATCGTCCGTTTAAAGGATGGAGATTCCCTCGACCTCGTCTAAACCCCGTTTTTCTAACGAAAATATTAGTCAGAAAGGATTGCTCCAATGCCACTGAAAAGTTTTAAGCCCGTAACTCCCTCAAATCGCTACAAAATGTGGCCGACTTTCGAGGAGATTACCACAAATAAGCCCGAAAAGAGCCTCACTACTCCTCTTAAGAAGAGTGGTGGACGCAATAACCAAGGTCGTATCACCTGCCGTCACATCGGTGGGGGACACAAGCGTAAATATCGTCTAGTTGACTTCAAACGCAGCAAGATTGATGTCGTCGCCGATGTTCTTACGATTGAATACGATCCAAACCGCACTTGCCGCATCGCGCTTATTCAGTATGCCGATGATGTGAAAAGTTATATCCTTGCACCTGCCGGTCTTAAGGTAGGGGATAAGGTTGTTTCCGGGGAAGGCGTTGAGCCAAAGCCTGGCAATGCCATGCCTCTTAAGGCCGTTCCTCTCGGAACTGCGATACACAACATCGAACTCCGCCCTGGATGTGGCGGCAAGGTTGCTCGTGCCGCTGGTCAACAAGCGGTATTGGCATCACGTGATCAAGGTTACGCCTCGGTTCGGATGCCGTCTGGTGAGCTTCGCAGGTTCCATGAGAACTGTTTTGCCACAATCGGGACTGTTGGAAACCGCGATCACATGAACGAGGTTTCCGGTAAGGCTGGACGTTCACGCTGGAAGGGTATTCGCCCGACCGTTCGCGGGATGTGTATGAACCCAGTGGATCACCCCAACGGTGGTGGTGAGGGTAAGTCCAAGTCCGGTGGTGGTCGTCAGCACCTTAAGTCCCCTTGGGGACACACGAAGGGTCAGAAGACTCGCAAAAAGCACAATCCTAGCGATGCCTTCATTTTGGAGCGTCGTAAAAAGAAGCGCTAGTATTCCAATTCAATTTAACAACTGACCATTTCTACCCATGGCTCGCTCACTTAAAAAAGGCCCATACGTCGATCAAAAGCTTCTCGCTAAGATCGATGCGGCCGTCGAATCTAAAAATAAGAAGCCGATCAAAACCTGGAGCCGTCGCTCCATGATCACTCCCGACTTTGTCGGTCACACTTTCGCAGTTCACAACGGCAAGACCTTCGTCCCCGTTTTTGTTTCTGAGAACATGGTGGGCCACAAGCTAGGAGAATTCTCGCCCACTCGGATCTTTAAGGCTCACGGTGGTATCGGTAAGAAGTAATTTACTTGAATCTTTCGCTCACCTGAAGCAATCGCATCCCCACACAATATGTCCATTCTCTCAACCAGCGTAATCTTTCTGACCGGAGCGTGTCTCCTAGGTTCGTTTGCCGCTGCTCAGGAGTCGGACGTGGGGGGTATTGCCCAGCTTGAGAGAGAGAACCGCTCTCTCCGTCTTCAGATTGAAACCCTGAATAAGGGCTATGCTTCCGCTCTTGAACGTGATGCGGCCAAGACCAAGTCCCTCAAGAAAATTAAGGAGAATTTGGCCTTGTTTGGAAATGGGCTCTTTGAGGGTGGGAACGAGAAAGTTCTTTCCGCCGTCGCTGACTTCCAGGTGGCACGTGAACAGCTCTCGAAGTTGGAAATGTCGTCTTTGGCTCTCGTTTCTACAATGCGGGATTATCTGCGCACTGTAGTGGCTTCAGATCCCGAGGCTCGCGCCATGGTCGAAGCTAAAATGCGCCAACTTCAGGTCGATCTCGGTTACCGCGAACAACCTAGGCGCCAAGTGAAGCAGGGGACTGCCGCTGAGGCGACGGTGGTGAGCGTGGATGCTGAATCCGGTCTTGTTGTTATCAACGCGGGTGGGGACGCCGATGTCCGCCCAGGAATGCGTTTTCGCCTTGAGCGTTCGGGCACATATCTAGGTGACGCAGTCGTCGCCGCTTCAAGGGCCGACGTTAGTGGGCTCCTTATTCAATCTCTGAAAAATCCAGAAAATTCAGTGCTCCCAAAGGACACTGCTCTAATCATTCTCGACACCTCTGAACCGACAAACTGATGCAAGTTCGTTCGACTACTAAATACGCTCGGATCTCTCCGAAGAAAGCACGCGACGTCGCTCGTGAGATTCAAGGACTTCCCGTCTCTGACGCTCTCGATGCGCTTACCTATACTCCTAAGAAAGCTGCACACTTGATTGGCAAGACCCTCAAAAGTGCTATTGCTAACGCGGAAAATAATCATGAACTCTCAGCTGACGAGTTAATCGTTCAGGAGGCAACCATCGGTGATGGCCCCACTCTGAAACGCTTCAAGCCTCGTGCTCGGGGTTCCGCAGGTGCCATCCGTAAACGCTCTAGTCATATCTTTATCACGCTCACCGACGAGTTCGAAGCTCCGGAAGAAAAGAAGAGCTCCACGAAGGCGAGGAAGCGCGACACGATCAAGTCTCTCTTTACCGGAAAGGCTGCGGCTACCGTTGAGGAGGAAGTTCCCGCTGAGGAGGAAGTCCCCGCTGAGGAGGAAGTCCCCGCTGAGGAGGAAGTCCCCGCTGAGGAGGAAGTCCCCGCTGAGGAGCAAGTTTCCGCTGAGGAGCAAGTTTCCGCTGAGGAGGAAGTTCCCGCTAAGGAGGAAGTTCCCGCTGACGAAGCAGCCAAGGACGCTGAATAAATTAACTTTTACAATTTTCACTTAAAGAATCATGGGAACAAAAGTAAATCCGATTGGATTCCGCCTCGCGGTCAACAAAGATTGGCGCTCCAAATGGTATGCAGAGGGCAAGGACTACACCAACAAGCTTCACGAGGATCTTACAATCCGCCGTTATATTGCTGGGCGTCTTCAGGGAGTAGCGATCTCCCGTGTCGTAATTGAGCGCGCATGGAATAGTGTTCGTATTACTCTCCATACCTCTCGCCCTGGTCTCGTCATCGGTCGTAAAGGATCGGAGATTGAGAGAATGACCAACGATATCTCTAAGATTTGTAGTGGTTCGCAAGTGAAGATCGACATTATTGAAATTCGCAAACCTGAACTCGACGCTCAGCACGTTTGCGAAAACGTTGCCGTGCAACTTGAGCGCCGGATTGCTTTCCGTCGTGCGATGAAGCGTGCTGTTCAAACTGCAATGGAATTTGGTGCCAATGGGATCCGGATCCGCTGTGGTGGACGTCTCGGAGGAGCAGATATTGCTCGGGCCGAATGGTATCGTGAAGGAAAAGTGCCTCTTCAGACTCTTCGTGTTCCCATCGACTATGGTTTCGCTGAGGCCAAGACCGTTTACGGGATCATCGGTGTCAAATGCTGGATCAACAAAGATTCTGATGCTGACAAAGGTGCTCGCCCTCCCGGAACTGATCGTCCACGCCGCGGAGGTGGTGGAGATCGCCGCGGAGGTGGTGGAGATCGCCGCGGAGGTGGTGGAGATCGCCGTGGAGGTCCTGGTGGTCCCCCTCGCCCCGATAATAACTCTGACAATAAGCCAGCTGAAACCAAGGACGCTAAACCGGCATCCTAAGGAGCCTACTCAATTTAACTTAACTTTAGGAGGACAATACTATGCCTTTAATGCCCAAAAGAACCAAGTTCCGGAAGACCCATCGTGGGAGCCGGAGCGGCAATGCCCAGCGTGGAACAGATGTCAGCTTCGGCGACTTCGGTTTACAGGCGCTTGGTCGTGCTTGGATGACCAATCGTCAAATCGAAGCTTGCCGTATTTCCATTAACCGATTCCTTAAGCGTAAGGGGAAGGTTTGGATTCGCGTTTTTCCTCATAAATCAATCACCCGTCGTCCGCCCGAAACTCGGATGGGTAAGGGTAAGGGTTCTGTCGATGCTTGGGTAGCTGTGGTTCGTCCCGGCACCATGCTCTTCGAAGTCGCCGGTGTGCCTGAGTCCCAGGCTCGCGAAGCGATGCGCCTTGCCTCGTATAAGCTTGGTTTTGAAACTCGCTTTGTCGCACGTGGCTAATCCCACTACTGAAAACTTATTAGGAACATCTCGTCATGCCCCAGACTAAAATTACCGAACTTCGTGAGCTAAGCTCCGATGAACTCCAGACCCGCCTGCGCGATCTCAAGCAGGAGGCCCTTAATCTCCGTCTTCAGCAGGCCACCGGCCAGCTTGAAAACACGGCCCGTCGTCGTCACGTCCGTCGTGAGGTTGCACGTGTCATGACTCTGCTCACTGAGCGTAAGTCTGCTTCCTAAGCTACCCAATAATATATACCACTTCCGACATCATGAGCGAAGCGTCCGATAAGAAAGATTTTGTCCCTTCAGAAAATGGGGAAAAAAAGAACAGAAAGGTCCGCGTTGGGCTTGTAAAGTCCACCAGCATGGACAAGACCATCGTCGTCGAATACATCAACCGTGTTCCGCACCCGCAGTTCAAGAAAATCGTTAAGCGTTCGAAGAAGTTCTACGCTCACGATGAAGAAGGAACAGCTGCAGTCGGTGACAAGGTTCGTATTCGCGAAACTCGTCCTTTGTCCAAGCTTAAGCGCTGGGAACTTGTTGAGGTTCTGAGTCACTAATAGGCACCTCAATTTACTTAATAATTTAAACGATATTTAACTGCCATGATCCAAATGGAATCCAAAGTCGAGATAGCCGATAACACCGGTGCTCGTCAGGCTAAAATGATTGGCGTTCTTGGAACTCGTTCCAAGTCTGCGTCGATTGGTGACATCATTACTGCCCACGTTCGTGAGGCGATCCCAACGGCTTCTGTCAAAAAGGGGGCTGTGGTAAAGGCTGTCGTCGTTCGCACCAAATATCCTGTTCGTCGTCCTGATGGTTCGGTTCTCCGTTTCGACGGAAATGCGATCGTCATCATCGACAAGGACGGGAATCCAAAGGGGACTCGTATTTTCGGGCCGGTTGCTCGTGAGCTTCGTGAAAAGAATTTCATGAAGATCGTGTCTCTCGCTCCCGAGGTTCTCTAGGACCAGAAACATCTACTCTTTTCAGACATGAAAATCAAAACACACGTGAATCCAGGCGACGAAGTCAAAGTCATCGCCGGTAACCACAAGGGGAAGCAGGGAACTGTTCTCTCCGTGAATGCCGACAAAGGCCAGGTCATCGTCGAAGATGTCCGGAAAATCAAAAAGGCCATACGCAAAACCGAGCTGAACCCGGATGGGGGAATCGAGGAGCAGGATGGTCCTATCCATATTTCAAACGTTAAGAAAATCTAGTTAGCTCTGAAAAGATCTGACTGAGCGCTTAAGCAACCCGCTGACCCGCCAAAAAATGAAACCAACACTACATAAGCTCTATGAAGAGCAGCTTATCGCCGACCTTCAGAAAGAAGGTGGCTATAAGAACGTCAACGAAGTGCCACGTCTTGAAAAGATTGTGGTGAATTCTCACGTCGGACATTATGTCAACGAGCGCAAAGCCGCTGTTGAAGATGCCGTCGCTGAAGTCTCAAAAATCACCGGTCAGAAGCCTGCTGTTGTCTTCGCTCGTAAGAGTGTCGCAAATTTCAAGGTCAGAGAAGGGGAGCAAGTCGGAGCCCGTGTCACCCTTCGTGGGGCGCGCATGTGGGAATTCCTAGATCGCTTTATCCACATCACCTGCCCGAACATTCGTGACTTCCGTGGACTTCCTTTTAAGTCCTTCGATGGAAGCGGAAATTACGCGGTAGGTTTTCCCGATCAGTCTATTTTTCCTGAAGTTGAGCTTGATCAGATTAAGCGTCAAATCGGGTTCGATTTTATCTTTGTTACTTCATCCAAGTCGGATGTGGGTGCCAAAGCCCTCCTGAAAGCCCTCGGCATGCCATTTCGCGATAAAGCGAAGGCTGAAAGTGCCGCCTAACCCATCGAAACGTAGAAATAAATAAATTCATGGGAACTCTCACTGATCCAATCGCCGATTTTCTGATTCGCCTCAAGAATGCGTCGCGTGCAGGTAATGATACCTTCACTGCGCCTCATTCAAAAATGAAGGTTGAACTCGCCCGCATCCTCAAAGAAGAGGGATACATCATCAGCTACGAAGTCAACACCTCCGGTAAATTTCCCGAGGTTCTAGTGACTACCAAGTTCGTTGATGGCGTTCCCGCACTGACTGACCTTAAAAGGGTTTCCAAGTGTGGTCGCCGGAAGTATTCCGCTTCACAAGACATTCCTCGTGTTCTCAATAACATGGGTATCTCGATTATCTCCACTTCCCGTGGAGTAATGACCGGTTCCCAAGCTAAGAAAGAGAACATCGGTGGAGAAATCATCGCCTTCGTTTGGTAAACCCCTCGTAGAAAACAGATACCATGTCACGAGTAGGAAAAGCTACCATCACCATCCCTGAAAAGGTCAGCGTTAAGATTAACGGCGGAAACGTTGTTGTCGACGGTCCTAAAGGGAAACTAGAACTCGATCTTCCAGATAGCCTTCAGGCTTCTGAGGAGGACGGTCAACTTACTGTTGCAAGAGCTTCCGAGCTTCGCAACATCCGTGCCCTTCACGGCACTTTTCGCAGTCTTATTTATAACATGATCCAGGGGGTAAGCCAGGGTTATGTGAAGGACCTTGAGATCCAGGGCGTTGGTTTCCGTGCTGCTGTAAAAGGCAAGGCGATCGACCTCAGCCTCGGTAAGTCTCACCCAATTCTCCACCCGATCCCAGAAGGTTTGACTGTAACGGTCGCGGAAAATACCAAGATCAAGGTTGAGGGAATTGATAAGCAGCTCGTTGGGCAATTTGCCGCTGAGGTGCGTTCTTATTATCCGCCTGAGCCCTACAAGGGCAAGGGAGTCCGCTATGTTGGTGAATACGTCCGCCGTAAGGCAGGTAAGAGCGTGAAGTAACCTGAATCTAAAAACTATTCTACTTCCATGAGTACTCTCAATCGTAAGAAAATCCGCCAGAAGGTGCACCGCCGTATTCGTAAGAAAGTGAGCGGCACAGCAGCCAAGCCACGCCTCGCGGTTCATTTCTCGAACAAAAACGTCTATGCCCAGGTCATCGATGATATCGCTGGTCATACCCTCTGCGCTGCCTCGACTCTCGATAAAGAGATCGAAGCCACAGGAGCAAGTAAAGCCACTGCTGAGTCAGTGGGTAAGCTCATCGCCGATCGCGCCAAGGACGCCAAGGTTGATGCTGTCGTCTTCGACCGCGGTGGTCATCTCTTCCATGGTAAGGTCAAGGTCCTTGCCGATGCTGCCCGCGAAGGTGGTCTTAAATTTTAATTATCGCTCCAAATATAATGGCAACTAACGAAACTCCAAAGCCCACAGGTGACGCAAAGCCTGCAGGCGCAGCAGCACCAGCAGGCGGTGACAATAGCCCCGGTGGCGACAGCCGTGGTGGCGGATTCAACCGCGGTGGCGGATCCAACCGCGGTGGTGGATTTAATCGTGGTGGTGGTGGACGTGGTCCTCGCCGCGAACCACCCCCAGCACCTACTGATAAGGATGGAAACGAGCTTACGGAAAAGGTCGTTTTCATTAATCGCTGTTCCAAGGTGGTGAAGGGTGGACGTCGTTTCAGTTTCTCTGCTCTAGTTGTCTCCGGTAATTCCAAGGGAAGTGTCGGAGTAGGATTTGGCAAGGCAAACGAAGTCGCAGAATGTATTAAGAAGGCTTCTGGCATTGCCAGTAGAAGCCTTAAGAAAGTGAATCTCAGCGGAACAACGATCCCTCACGAAATCTACGCAGAATTCGGCGGCGGGAAGGTTCTTCTTAAGCCTGCTTCTCCAGGAACTGGCGTCATCGCTGGTGGTGGAGTGCGTGCAGTTTGCGAAGCAGTGGGAATCAGTGATGTTCTCGCAAAGTCTCTCGGTTCCAATAATCACGCAAACGTGGTGAAGGCAACTCTCAAGGCCCTCAGCGAACTCCGCACCCGCGATCAAGTCTTTGCCCTTCGTGGTAGGACCAAAAATGAGAAAGCGATCTAAATTAGAGGATTTCTCAATCGTTCATTAGTAAAATATTCAATCATTCGTTTCCATGAATCTCCATAATCTCTCTCCCAATCCTGGGGCAAAACACCGCCGTAAGCGTTTAGGTTGCGGTGAAAGTTCTGGCCTTGGTAAGACCTCGGGTCGTGGCCACAAAGGACAAAAGTCCCGCTCCGGTGGTGGTGTTCGTCCTGGCTTCGAAGGTGGCCAGATGCCCCTTCATCGTCGTCTTCCTAAGCGTGGATTTAGTAATCTCCAGTTCCGCGACACCGTTGCAATTGTGAACGTTTCTCAGCTTGAGGAATTTTTCGATGATGGTGCCGACGTCAACGAGGCCGCTCTTCGTGATGCTGGTCTCATTAAGGGACAGGCTGATAAGATCAAGCTTCTTGGTCAGGGTGAACTCAGCAAGAAGCTGAAGGTCACTGTTGATCTGGCAAGTGCTTCCGCTAAGGAAAAGGTCGAGAAAGCAGGTGGCTCCGTCGAGCTCTAGGCTGCTTGCGATTCACAAACCTTGTGAACACTTCCTTATCACGCTTTACAACGTTGGGCCCGGTTTCTCGGGCTGCAGCGTTTTTTGCGTTTTTACTTTTCTCGTTATTGACTACTTCCTGCGAAAAGAAAGTATCTCACCAAGGGCTCATGAAAGAGCAGGCCGGGATCTATCAGGAAATGGCTTTGATTCTCCAGAAGATGTCTCTTGATGATCAGATCAATGAAGGAGAGGGAAAGCTCAAAGGGTTGATCACTGCTTTTCAAGCAAATCGATCAACTCTTGCAGGACTTCCCAAACCAAACGAAGAAGATCAATTGAAACTTGCTGCTCTCCCCGAGTTGTCTGAAGCTCACAAGGTCTTCTTCGAGGCCCAAAGTGCCTTTTTTAGTTCCGAGCATTCTTCACCTAAGATTTCCAACATACTTTCCGGACTCCACGAACCCACTGCGGTAGCAGGGGAGGGAGGTCCCTAATTAATTCTCAAAGATTCCCAACGAATATGATTTCCGCATTCGCAAACACCTGGAAGATCCCCGAACTCCGGGATCGCATTCTGTTCACCATGGCGATGATTGTTATCGTCCGTCTCGGCGTGGCCATACCGCTTCCTGGCGTGAATATGGAGGTGATCTCCACCTGGCTTGATATCCAGGCGAAAGACAACGCGGACGGTGCAGGGGGGGGTATTGGTGCCATCCTGAACGTTTTCTCGGGTGGAGGACTCCAAGCTATGGGACTTTTCTCACTGGGAATCATGCCCTATATCTCAGCATCGATTATGATGCAGCTTTTGAGCGCGGTGGTCCCCAAGTTGGCCCGCCTTAAGAAGCAGGATGGAGGACAGCAGAAGATCAACTCTTATACTCGCTACGTCACCATCGTCATTGCGACAGTACAGGGTTTCTTTCTCGCAAAGTCTCTCGATAATCCAGAGAGTAATTTCCTCCTTCAGGGTATCGGAAAAGCGATCACCCAGGTCGGATCACCTTTGATTCCCGAATATGGTCCTGGATTTATCGCGATGACGGTTCTCATTATCGTCTGCGGAACACTCTTCCTCATGTGGGTGGGTGATCAGATTACGGAGCGTGGTATTGGAAACGGAATTTCCCTAATCATCTCAGTGAATATTATTTCGGCCCTTCCCGGTGTGATCGTCACTCTCTGGGATACCTTCGTAGTCAAGCGCGCTGGAAATGCCTTTAGTCCGCTTCTGATTGTTCTTCTTGTGGTTCTCTTCCTTCTCGTCATTGCGGCGGTGATCGCGATTACCCAAGCTCAACGGCGAATAGCGGTGCAGTATGCCCGTCGGGTCGCTGGCCGTCGTGAGATGGCAGGGGGTACTCAATATCTTCCTCTAAAGGTGAACTATGCTGGTGTGATGCCCGTGATTTTCGCAACTGCCATTCTTCAGCTGCCAGCCACGATCATCGGTGGAATGTTCCCGAATAGTGATGCAGTACGCACGATGATGGATCTTCTGTCTCCCAACGATATTTGGTTCTATATTATCTCTGGAACAATGATCTTCTTCTTCAGTTTCTTCTGGGTTGCGACGATGTTCCAGCCCAGTGAGATTGCCGAGAACTTGAAAAAAGGCGGAGGATATATTCCCGGTGTTCGTCCCGGAAAGCCAACCTCCGATTTCCTCGACTACACGATGACGCGTCTCACCTTCGCGGGTGCTATCTTCCTGACACTCATCTTCATGCTTCCTTACTTTATCGGGCTCGCTCTCGATCTTGGGGCTAACAGTCTCGTGACCTCGTTCTTTGGTGGCACCAGTCTACTCATTCTCGTTGGTGTGCTGTTGGACATGATGCGTCAGATTGAGACCCATCTTCTTCAGCGGCACTACGACGGTTTCCTTCGTAAGGGAAAGATTAAGGGGCGCAATCAACGGGCTGCTGCCGGGGCGCAGGCTTCTAGTTCCTCAGTTATCTATCTTTGGACTATCTTGGCGGTCATTATCCTCGTGGCTATCGTGGCTTCGCTCTACAACTAATAGGAAAGGTGCCAACACAATCCCTTGTCTTCCTCGGAGCTCCGGCGTCGGGGAAGGGAACACAGGGCAGAAGACTCGCTGAGTTTGGCGGGTTTTCTTATTTAAGCACCGGTGGACTCTTGAGAACTGCTCTCCGTGAAGGAGCGGCGTTGGGAAAAGAAGCGCGGCCCTTTCTTGACCGGGGCGAGTATGTTCCCGATGAAGTGATGCTTCCTATGGTGATTGAATGGCTCGGTGCGTTGAAGGGGGCCGCAATTCTTGATGGATTCCCCCGGACCTTAGCGCAGGCTGAGGCACTGGATACGGCTTATCTTGAGATGGGACATCCTTTACCTCATTCGGTGTTTCTTGATGTTCCTGATGAAGAACTTCGCCGTCGCGTAACCGGGCGGCTCGAATGTGTCAGTTGTCATTGGGTGACCTCTCGCGGGGCTTTTGAGGTCTGTTCCAAATGCGGAGGAAAGATGGCTCCTCGTGCTGATGACGAGGTGGTCCGCTTTGAAAATCGTCTCAATGAGTTTGAAAGATTGACCTTCCCGCTAGTCCGCTTCTATGAAGAGCGGAGCCGACTCACTTTGATCGAAGCACTCGGTTCCCCCGAGGACATTCACACGGAACTTCGTCTAAAAATTTTACTGTAGCCAACTACCATGGGTAAGAAATCTAGAATTCCAATTAAGACCCCTCAGGAGATTGATCGTATGCGTGCTGCTGGAGCTCTTGCGAGCGAAGTCTTGCAAACAACGGCTAAATTCATTGAGGCAGGAAAGTCGACACTTGAAGTCGATCAGTTCGCGATGGAGAAGATTGCCGAGTTGGGAGCGAAGAGCGCCTTCTACAAATACCGTGACTTTCCCGGCCAGATTTGTATTTCGATGAACGAAGAGGTGGTTCATGGAATTGGAGGTGACCTCGTGATTAAGGATGGGGATCTCGTGAAGATTGACGTTGGAATTAAGCTGCAAGGCTGGATTGGTGATAATGCGGTCACGGTTCCGGTAGGAAAAATCAATGGGGAGCAAAAACGGCTCCTTGCAGCGACCGAAGAATCACTATTCATCGCAATCAGCCATGCACGCGATGGCGCGCGGCTCTCAGATCTTTGCGGATCGGTGGAGGAGTATATTAATCGACATGGATTCACGGTCGTTCGCGATCTCGTTGGCCATGGTGTGGGACGCCAGCTCCACGAAGAGCCCCAGGTGCCAAATTATCGTCCTCCGGGGAAGTCTCCCGTTTTGAAGGCTGGAATGATTCTCGCGATTGAGCCGATGGTGAATGCCGGAGTGGGGAGCGTCGATTGGTTGGATGATGGTTGGACTGTCGTGACGTCAGACCGTCGACCTTCGAGTCACTTCGAGCACACTGTTCTGATCACAAAAGGGGATCCTGAAATATTGACATGGAGGCCCAGAACAGCGTTGCCTGCGCAACTAGGTATTCCGCCATTGAAATAAAATTTAATAGGTAGTTAAACACGGCTTCCCTCTCGTTTCCCGCTCTTATTTCTGTTTGCTAATGACGACCCAAGCGTCAAGCCTTCGATAAAATATTTTTATTTCCCTCCTTGTGGAATACGACTCTCGAAGAGATTCAAGGGGCGCATGCGGCCAAGGGCCCGAAGAATGATTCCAGTGAAATTCCTGAGGAGATCAGGAAACAGCTGAAGGAGAAGGGAATCGGTATTTCTGAGGGTGGTAGTTTTTCCAAAGGTTTCGGATTGCTCTCTTCCGTGAAACAAGGACTGCGTGCTCCGACTGGCATCTATTGTCTTTTTGATATAAAGGTTAGAGAAGTCATACTGCGGTCCTCTGGAGGCAAGCTCGCGAATGGATCAGGTCAACGCAGTAATTTCGATTGATCTTGATGACGATTTGGGAAGTCTAAAAACCGATGTTACGGCAGTAGTGTAGATCCTTTTCAACCTTATTGATAATGCCTGCAAATATGTTCTACCAGACAAGGGTGGAGGTTGTATCAGCCTCAATGCGCAAGGAACGACGAGAGGATTGATTTTCGAAGTCAGTGACGAGGGTAAGGGGATTACGGCCCTCTCGAAACCCGGGGTGGGGCTTGGCTTGGCACTTTGTCGTCGAATCCTCCCATGCTTTTAGAGGTGAACTACGACTTGCCAAGGAAGCAGGAAAGGGCGCAAGCTTCTTCCTGACGATTCTTTACTCATGGGCCAATTCACCGAGATCGACCGCGACGACTTCCGCAACCTCCTAAACGAGATTGCGGGTGCCTACATGCCTTTTGGAAAATATGGTCCAAAGGACTATCCGCCCCGAGGAGTGCCGCTCACCGATTTGTCGCCGGAATATTTTGGCTGGTTCATGGAACGTGGCTGGCCAAAGGGGCGGCTTGGGGAATTGATGGCGATTGTTTCGGAAATCAAGTCGACGGGTGCAGACCATGTCTTCGAGCCCATTCGTCGGGCTCGGGGAGGAAGGGTTTCAGTTCGGAAACGTCGTCCCAATACCGATTTTGATTTGGGCGACGAGTGAGCGTATCTTTTTAAAGAGAGCTTCAAGGATCTCGGGAGTGATGAAGGGAGGTAAGTGCGTCCATGTTTTGTGACTTGGACGATAAAGAAGTCGCCGGTGTCGATGAGTTGTTTTCGGGCGCGTTGATTGAGTTGGTTGATGTCCTCGTCGTTTCCTTGTTTCGGTTGATAGCGATAGGAGACGATGTTGGATTCTGGCTCACAAAGGAGAACGAAGTCATCGGTTGCCTCGATCAGATCAGCAAAGTAGCGCGTCATTTCGAGACTGTAATCGAGGTAGTTCTCGAAGAACCCGTTTTGCCCTGCATTTAAGAGAGCATAAGCGCGAAGTCCGAGCATGGGGCGGGGCATCCGACATTCCACCATTCAGGGGTCTCATTTTTTGCCAGAGGTAGTTGGCTTTTTGAGCGAAGCTTTCGAAGGAATATTTACCATTTTTGAAGAGAACCGCTGTCAGGAGGCTGGAACTGAGAAGCATCTTGTGGAAATCAATGAGGACGGAGTCTGCTCGCTCGATTTCCTGGAGGAGGGGATGTGCTTTTTTGAAAGGACGAAACTCCCGGCGTGAGCGGCATCGACATGGAACCAAAGATTCTCGGCTTCGCAAAAGTCGGCAATCTTATCGAGAGGATCAAAGCTGCCCGTGGCAGGGGGGCAGGCACTTCCAATAATTCCGATTACCCGGACACCGCGTTTTTGGGCTTCCTTCACCGTGTGAGGAAGAAGATGCGAACCGCATGCGATAGGAGTCATCGGCTTTGGCTTGAATGACTCCGGCGTCGCCCCAGCCTATAATGTTCACGGTCCGTTCGAGACAGTAATGTGCTTCTTCAGAAATAATCACTGCGGTTGGCTGATCAAGGTCGCCGCTGTCCCAGCTCGTAGTGATCCGTTGGCGCATGGTGAGCAGTGCGGTAAGATTTTCCGATATTGAGCTGCTTCCTCAGGAGTTTGGGCACCTCTGACCGGGACCTGCGCCTTTCTCGTTTCGTTCAGCGAATCGGCCAGGAGGTCGACGGTTTTATGTCCTAAAGAGCGAAATAGCTGTTTTGCCGATTATTCCGTCGATAAAGTGTTCGATCCCTCGGAATCGCCAATTGTTTCTCGTGAGATAGCATGTCGGGGTGGTGACATTTTTCTGATGAAACAATAAATAGCCTAATTTGACGAATCTCACTGGTCGATATTGTCAAGCTGGGCTAGGTTTTCGCAGAAGTCACACCTATGGGAGAATTTTTTTTAGCCGCCTTGTTGATCCTCGTTGTTATCGCGCTGTTCAACTTCATCATTTTCTTTCACGAATTGGGCCATTTCCTTGCTGCCCGCTGGCGGGGAGTGCACGTAGACCGTTTTCAAATCTGGTTTGGTAAGCCTATCTGGAAGAAGGAGTATAACGGAGTTCAATATGGTCTTGGCTGGCTGCCTTTCGGAGGGTTTGTGGCCTTGCCTCAAATGGCTCCGATGGAGTCGATCGAAGGAGGAAACAGCGAGGGACGGAATCTTCCGAAGATCAAGCCACTCGATAAAATCATCGTCGCCTTTGCTGGGCCGCTTTTTAGTCTCCTTCTGGCGCTCCTGACTTCATTGATCGTCTGGCAGGCTGGCAAGCCGACCGATGCGATTGTTAGCACGGTGGTGGGTGGAGTCGTGAAGAATAGTCCGGCTGAGAAGGCGGGAATTCTTCCCGGGGACAAGATTCTCGAAGTCAACGGGGCGCCCGTAATTTGGTTTGCGGGAGATTTTGAAGCGATCACCGAGCGTATCATGCTGAACGAGGGGGACACGATAAGCTTCAAGATCGAACGCGATGGCAAGGTTCTCGACGAGGAAATCATCTCGAAATTCGAAATAGCGGAGACTCCATTTTATCAGCGGAGAGCGCTTCCAAAAGTAGGAATCTCGTATTCTGGACCGCTCATCGTAAAGGCTCTCAGTGAAGGTGAAAATGAAAGTCCGGCGGACCGTGCGGGAATTGAGGCGGGAGACCAGATTACCGAACTCGATGGAGAAGCGATCTACGGACCGATGCACTTCAGTAGTTTGTTGGAGAAGAAAGGAAGTGCTGAAGTCATGCTCACCGTGCTTCGGTCCGGTGAGACTCTCAAGATTCCGATCACTCCTCTGGTGCCGCTTGAGCCAAAAAGCCTGGGCCGTCCGATGCTCGGCATCGTCTGGGACATGGATAAGATCTTCTCTACTATCTTCACCAACCCACTTCCTTTTGAGCAGATCGGAGACAGCTTTAACAATATGGCGGTGACCTTGAAAGCGGTGACCTCATCTACTTCCAATGTCGGAGTTGACCAGTTAGCTGGACCTGTGGGTATTGCCAAAGCAAAGTTCCAGCTTCTTAGTAGCCCCAATGGATGGCTCAAGGTGCTCTGGTTCTTCGTCTTCTTCAACGTGAACCTTGCGGTGCTAAACATGCTTCCGCTTCCTGTTTTGGATGGGGGACACATCGTGCTCGCGATTGGCGAGCTGATCTTCCGACGTCCGATGGAGGGCCGAGTTCTCGAGGTCGTTCAAACCGTTTTCGCGCTCACTCTCATCTCCTTCATGTTGTTCATAACGACCAAGGATATTGGCGATAGTATTCCATCGGGTAGTTCCGGTGGAGAGGACGCCAGATTAGTTTGGCCACCGCCCACTGAGTAATCGAAATTGTAATTCAGATGAATCCCTCGCCTCCATCGGTTAACATCGCGCGTCTGCTCTATCTCGTGCTATGCGAGCTGGCAGGTTTGGCGATTGCGCTGAGTTCTCCGGATATCCCCCTGTGGGCAGGATTGTTCGGCGGCTTGATGGTGGCGGGTTTCTTTATCTTTGTGGAGAGTCTTTCCAAGGGCTTCACCTTGCGAGGGTTTTCAACAGCGACCTTTGGCCTCGCGGTTGGTCTTTTCTGCGCCTTTCTCCTGAACCGAGTAGGGATTGAAAAACTGGTTCTCGTCTCGGTGCGCGATATCGGCGGAGATTCTGGCGATCTCGGTGAGGCTCTAGCACTTGCTCTGAATGTCACCATTTATGCCAGTCTGGCCTTTATCGGGGCAGTCCTAGCGCTGCGGAGTAATCGAGAGGACTTTGCCTTTATTATTCCTTACGTTCGTTTCCGACAGGACGCAGCTTCCGGTCAGCCTCTTCTTTTAGATGCCGAGGTCATCATCGATGGTCGCGTGGGGCCGCTCATGATCGCTGGCTTCTTCACGGGCCGTCTCATCTTACCGCAGTTTGTCCTCGATGAGCTTCAGTCGATGGCAAACTCGCCTTCGCCCGGAAAACGTCAGCGCGGACAGCGCGGACTCGAAGTTCTCGAGGAGATGAAGACCAATCCCGGTATTCCTATTTCGATCCATGACTCAGCCGGAGTGGCGGAGGATGATTCGTTCCAGGGGCGTCTGGTGCAAGCTGCTAAGATTCTTGGTGCCCGGCTCATCACGACAGAAGAAAATTTAACTAAGATCGCCCATCTTCAAGGAGCGAGCATCATCAATCTTAACGATCTTTCGGAGGCGCTTCGTCCCAAGGTTGTCGTTGGTGAGACGGTGCGACTTGCGCTGGTACGAACCGGTAAGGACGATCACCAAGGGGTAGGCTATTTACCGGACGGAACGATGATTGTCGTGAATCACGCCATCTCCAAAATTGGGACCACACAGGATGTCACGGTCATTAGTACCTTGCAGACGAGTGCCGGGCAGATGGTCTTTGCAGAGCTCCTTGAGAATGTAGGGGATTTGTCGTGAGTAAGGTCAAAGCAATTTCGGTGACCCAACTCTCGCGGAGGATTCGTAATCTTCTCGAGATTGAGATCGGTGAGATTTGGGTAGAGGGTGAAGTGAGCAACTTACGGAAGCAGTCGAGTGGGCATTGGTATTTTTCTTTGAAGGACCAGAGCGCACAAATTTCCTGTGCCATGTTCAGTGCTCGTCGCCGGGAGGGAGCAGAAGTGATCGAGGACGGCGTAAAGGTGCAGATTTTTGGCGAGACCAGTTTTTATGAAGCGCGTGGAAGCACCCAGCTCATCGTTCGCAAAGCGCAAGCGGTGGGCGTTGGGGACCTTCAGGCGCGATTTGAAGAATTAAAGCGTAAGCTGGACAAAGAAGGGCTTTTTTCGGCTGAGAGAAAGCGAAAGCTTCCTTATCTTCCAAAGGTGGTTGGGATTGTTACATCGCCGACTGGTGCGGCGCTGCAAGACATGCAGAACGTTCTCTCGCGTCGCGCTCCTTGGTTGACGGTCGTTGTTTTTCCGGCGGCGGTGCAGGGAAAGGGAGCGGAGCGGGGAATTGCAAAGGCCATCGAACGAGCCGGAAAAGCAGAGAAAGAAGGTCTACCCCAACCTGAGGTTCTTATGGTGGCTCGCGGTGGAGGATCGCTGGAGGACTTGTGGAATTTTAACGAAGAAGTGGTCGCTCGTGCGATCGCCGCTTCTCCGATTCCAGTGATCAGCGGAGTGGGGCATGAGATCGATTTCACAATCGCCGACTTTGTGGCAGATCTCCGGGCTCCCACGCCCAGTGCGGCTGCCGAGCTGGTGGCGCCCGATCGTTCTGAGTTACTGAAGAAGTTATCGGATCAAAAGGCTCGTGTGACTCACTTAGTGGCCGATCGACTTCAGCGGAATTCCGAACGACTTTCCTATCTCGAAAAGGGACCTCTGGGGCAGTCGGCTGAGCGACTGCTAAGGGAGCCGATGTTTCGACTCGATGAGGCAGCCGGTCGTTTCGAAAGAACGGCGGAGGAGTCGTTCAAAAAACGTGAAATCCGCGTGGCGGAGTTCGAAGCGAACTGGAGATATTTTCACCCGCTCGAAATGCTCCGCGCTCGTGAAGAGCGTCTCAAGATCAAGGAAGAAGCATTCGAGCGCGCAGTGGAAGAGGCCTTGCGAGGCCGTGAGGAGAAGGTGGCGAAGCTAGCATCACTGGTGAAGGCTTATGGCCCGGGGAAGACTTTGGAACGTGGCTTCTCGATCACCTTTTCCGAGAGCGGTGACATCATCCACGATCCCACGGATGTCTCACCTGGGGAACGATTGGAAACGATGGTCCACGGCGGAAGCATCACAAGCACGGTGGAGAAATAGTTAAACTTAAACCATGCCGAGCTGCATTTTCCCCTCTTCGGAAATCATGTCCTGATTCCAAGCCGGGTCCCAGACGAGTTCGACCTCGGCATTGTTGATTTCGGGGAGGCTCATGATGCGCGCCTGTGCGTCGGCCGCAATGACGGGCCCCATGCCACAGCCAGGTGCTGTGAGAGTCATTTTAACAAGGACGTCGGTGCCTTCTTCACCATCTTCAGGAGCCTGTAGTTTACAATCGTAGACGAGGCCCAGATTGACGATGTCGACGGGGATTTCAGGGTCAAAGACTTGCTTCATTTGGTGCCATACCTGTTCCTCGAGTGGGAGGTCTTGGATCGCTTCTTGCTCTTTTTGCTGCGCGGCGACTTCTTCCTTATTAACTCCGAGCGCATCGGTATCTTCTGAGGAGATTCGTGCAAGGCCAGCAGAGGTGGCGACGGTGTAGGTGCCACCGAGGGTTTGGGTAATAACGACGGGGGTTCCGGCCGGGAGGGTGATGGTGTCACCGGAGGGGATCTGGATGGCGATGACTTCGCGGGTCAGGCTAACTTCTTCGTTCATGGAATGAGATTCGATGATGCACGCCGGAGCGCAAGGCATTATTTTCCGAGCTTGTAGAGGAACTCCTGTCGGTCGCCTTCATTGACAAAGCCCGCTCTGATGAAGATCTCGTCTTCGACGATGACGGGAGAGGCATAAGTGTCATCGCCGAGCTTGTTTTCAGCGATTTTTTGGAAGCCCTCGGGGCTTGCTTTATAAACCACGGTGACGCCTGTTTTGATGGTCGAGAAAATGAGATTCTTGGCAAAAGTGGGGGAGGCCATTACGCCGCCGCGACCCAGGCGCTCCTTCCACATTTCTTTGCCGTCCTCCGCACGCCAGCAGAATCCTACGCCCTTGTCGGTCACGGCGTAAATGTAACCATCGTGGGCAAGAAGCGACTGCTCGTAGCATCGCTCGCTATTGCTCCAAAGAACTTCTCCGGATCCGTCGGCTTTCACTCCGGCAGTTTCGTTTTTTGGGAAGCCCCCACTGGCGAAGACCGCATCGTCGGTCCAGACGATGGTGCCGCAGGTCGAGAGGGGTTTGAGAGGGGCGTCCCAGTTTAATTTGCCACTGAGAGGATCGAAGCTTTGAATTTTTCCGATTCCGGAGATGAAGAGTTGCTCTTTCCCGGAGACCTTGGCAACGACCGGGGAAGACCAATTGTCGTGTCCTTCGCGAGGCGTACGCCATTTTTCCTCTCCGTTGTCAGCGTCGATGGCAATCAATAAGCCCTTTTTTATGGTGCCGATGGAGACGATGAAGAGCCCCTTGTGAAGAGTGGGAGTGGAGCCGTAGCCAAACTCGAAGTGGGGCTTGTAAGAACCGACTGATTTGGACCAGATGATCTCACCGGTCCGGCTGACGGCGGAGACGTTAATATTACCGCCGTTCTCAAAGGTGGTGAGGAGGTGTTTGCCGGTCCACTGGGCCGTTGCCGATGCGCGGCTATTTTCAACATGGACTTTGGTGGGGAGTTCTCCCTGATGAATGGTCTTGTTCCAAAGGATTTTCCCGCTCTTTCGGTCGAAGGCGATCAATGATTGGCGTTCTTCTTCAAGATCGCAGGTGGTGAGGAAAACCTCGTTGCCAACGACAATGGGAGTGGAATGGCCACGACCGGGAATGGCGGTTTTCCAGCGGACGTTTTTTTCGGCTGACCATTCGGTAATTGGAACCACTTGAGCCGAGGCTTTGTTGTCGCGATAGATTCCTCTCCATTGGGGCCAGTCTTCGGCATAGGCAGGAAGGAGGAGTAAAAGAGCGAATAGCGGCTTCATTGCCGGGAATCTATCGACTCTTCTGTGATAAGCAAAGAGAGAGATTTACATGTTAAAGCGTGCCGATGTTTAGGAGACTATCGCCGATGGTTTCACGCGTGGTAAATCTTTTTTGGCTATGGACTCTTCTAGGAACGGCGTGGTCTTGGTTTTTTCCTGCGCATTTCACTTGGTTTTTGAATGCGATTCCAGGAACGGAGTTGAAATGGATTCCGGTGGGGCTCGGGGTCATCATGTTGGGAATGGGAATGACCCTGACTTTTCGTGATTTCCGGGAGGTGCTAAAGATGCCGAAATGGGTGGCGTTGGGAGTAGGGGCCCAGTTTTTGATCATGCCTTTGATTGGGTGGAGTGTGGCCACTCTATTTGCGCTTCCGGATCAGTTTAAGCTGGGGATTATTTTGGTGAGCTGCTGTCCGGGAGGGACGGCTTCGAATGTTGTGACCTATTTGGCTAAGGGGAACCTCGCCTTGAGCGTGATGATGACGATGTGCTCGACGCTTTTAGCGATCGGCTTGACTCCCTTTTTGACGAAGGTCTACGCCTCTGCGGTTTTTGAATTCGAGGCGATCCCAATGGTGATCTCGATGGTGATGATCGTCTTACTTCCGATCTTGATGGGATTGATTCTGAATTCTGTCGCCGGGGAAAAATTGGCGCGCATCAAAGAGGTTTCACCCTTGATTTCAGTTCTGGTGATCGTGTTGATTGTTGCTGCGGTGGTGGGTGCGACAAAGAGTAGTATTCTTAGTCATTGGAAAACCCTTCTTCCTGCGGTCTTTCTTGTTCATGCTGCGGGCTTTTCGATGGGCTACCTATGGGGGTGGTTGTTTAAACTGAACGCGAAGGAATGTCGGACGTTCTCAATCGAAGTGGGGATGCAGAACTCAGGGCTTGGTTCGCAATTGGCGAAGACCCATTTTACTTTGCTGGCCGCCGCTCCGTGTGCGATCTCGGCGTTTTATCACTGCATGATCGGGAGCCTTCTCGCGAGTATTTGGCGACGTCGGTCATCAAAAGATCACTGAAGCGTCACCAAGAGGTCTTTTTTCTCCCTGGGAAATTAGGAGCGAAGGGATGTTCACCTAAAGGCGCGCATGCTGGGTGGAGGATACGCAGGGATGCGTCGTCTTTCTATGTCAGATAGATTAAAGTTCGGTGGAGGAGAATTAGATGCTAAGAACTTCTGCTGCTAAGGGTTATGAAGGTGATTGATGGTGGGAAGTCTTGTTAGATATTTGAAGGCGTGGCAGGTTTTGGGTATGCCGAAAATGAGGAAGACGCGGATTATTTGTACTTTGGGGCCGGCTACGGAGTCGCCTGAGAAGTTGAAGGAGATGATTGCGGCGGGGGCAGATGTGTTTCGGCTCAATATGAGCCATGCGCGGCACGATTGGTGTCGTGAAATTGTGTTGCGGATACGCGAGGCTTCGAGGGAAGTTGGGCGCACGGTGGGAATTCTCTTTGATCTGCAGGGGCCGTCGATTCGGACGGGGGATGTGGAAGGGAAGATCGAGCTGACGAAGGGGGATCAGGTGGAGTTTCGGGTGGAGGGATCGGAGCCATCGATCGAGAAGTCGACCACGGTGAATTATACTGGGTTGATGAAGGATGTCTCAGAGGGAGACGAGCTGACGGTGGATAACGGTGAGTTGCTGATGAAGGTGGCCCGGATGGCGGAGGATCGCATGATTTGTGAGGTGCTCACGACGGGGTCGATGGGGTCGCGGAGGCACATTAATTTACCGGGGGTGCGCTTGAATCTACCGGCGCTGACGGAGAAGGATCATGCTGATTTAAAGGTAGCGGCGGAGTGCAAGGCTGATTTTGTGGCAGGATCGTTTGTGCGGGATGCGGGGCACGTGCGTGAGTTGCGTGCGGCGCTGAAGGCGGAGGGCGGGACGGCACAGATTGTTTCGAAGCTTGAGGATCAAGAGGGGATGAAGCATTTGGATGACATCATACAGGAGTCGGATGTGATCATGGTGGCGCGGGGTGATTTGGGGATCGAGGTGCACGTTGAGGAACTGCCGATTATTCAGCGGCGGATTGTTAAGCGGTGCCATGAGATTGGGCGCAGGGTGATCGTGGCGACGCATATGCTGGAATCAATGATCAACAGTCCGACCCCAACGCGTGCCGAGGTGACGGATGTTTCGAACGCAGTTTACGAGGAAGTTGACGCGATCATGTTGTCAGGTGAAACGACGGTGGGGAAATACCCGGTGCGCTGTGTGGAACTGATGGACCGGGTGGCGCGGCGGATCGAACGATCGGGAGCGCTGGGGTTTGGTGACGAGGCGGCGCTGAAGACGGAGAAGCAGAAGACGATCAAGGCGGCGCTGGGGCTTGCGGATTCGATTCCGGATGCGCTGGTGATAGTGTTTACCAAATCCGGAGCAACGGCTCATCAGGCAGCCTTGTTAAGGTCGAAGTCGGCGATTTTTGCGTTTACGCCGGATGCGCAGGTATGCCAGGCGCTTACATTATCGCGTGGCGTGAGAGCGTTTGAAGTGCCGTTTTCGGAGATGCCGCGGGATACGATTTCGAGTGCAGTAAAATTACTGACGAGTCAGCGGGATGTGGCGAAGGGGACGCCTTTGGTGGTGGTGTCTGATATTTTACATCAAGATCATGCGGTGGATTCTATTTTGTTGGTGCATGCGTGATAAAATTTAAGATTCGATCACGAGAGATGATCGGCTTGGTCGGGGAAGATGTGGTTCTTTGTGGTCGTTGGCGATGCAATATCATTTTTCCGAGTGATGGACAGAGGTGGAATGAAATGACCAAAGCTGTATCGAATTGTTCGGGCTATTTTGTAAGCAATCGTTTTACGTTGGGTGCCGACGGTGTTTTCGGATTTCCTTTTTCACAACTTACCATGGTTAAGATCGCGGTGAAGAGGAGGAGTGGTAAATTTATTTCGTGGGGTGGTTGGAGTGATTTTGGGGCTTTCTCCTTCGCTCTGTGAGCCAAGGCGTGATACTCACGAAGCTAAGCGGCGAGGGCGCCACTACTCCTTTACTACTCGGGTTGGGGAAGGGGCCAGATTGGGTCGTCTTCGGTAAATATTTTTTTGTCGAGGCCGGAGGAGCGGAGTTCGAAGCGGTCGTGGGAAATGGTGTGAATATGGATGGGGATACCCCAGCGATCGATGATCATCTTTTCCTCGTTGAAGATATGGGAGTCGGGCGAGACGAAGGGGGTTTTGTAGTCGTTCTTGCCGCGGAGGAGGTCGGCGAGGTCTTCGTTGATGGCATACTGGCGGGTGTCGCGACTTTTTAGGAGAAGGAAGACGTTGGTGAGGTAGTTGTAGAAGAGTTTGATGTCTTCTTTTCCGTCGGAGGAAAATGAGGCGTAGTCGGCGAGGATACGGTCGCCCATGGCTTGTTCGGGATACTCGCGGGTGGGAGGGATTTGGTCGGTGGGCGGTGGGACGGATTTCCGGGTAGGTTCGGGTTCCGGGGTCGGCTTTGAATCAGGGAGGGAGTAGACGAGGAGCCAGAGAAGACCGAGGATGAAGCCGGTGGTGAGGATGAGGAGAAGATGTTTGCGCATTGGAGGTTGAGGGTTTTTGACCACAAAGAAGACAGAGAAAACTGGGGCTTGGGTAGTGGTGGTATTTATCCGTAGATTACGCAGATGAACGCCGATTTTTTTGTGGAGTTTGAGTTGGGATGGTTTTGACTGCGGATCTGGCCTAATCTTTGTTCGCAAGGCGGGGTGGAAGCTGAGGGCTATGGATGAGTTGATTGAAACGGTGGAGTGCTGGGCATGTCCTCTTCTTTAAAGTGGGGATACCCAGGGCGTTGTCTTGGGCTACGTTATGTCGCCCCGCTGGGTTTGGTCGGCGAGGTTTTCAAATCACGAAATACACGAAACTTGATTGAGGTTTTTCCTGCGAAGCTCAGCAGTGGGGGCACTGAGACTCCTTTTAGAAGGTGTTCGGTTTGATGAAGCCGAGGGGGAAGGTAGATTTGTTGGTGGGGACGACGGTGGAGACGTCGAAGAAGTTGTTGAGGTTGGGGAGGACGGTTTCGAAGTTGGAGGTGCCGGAGAGACCGAACCAGAGGAGAAGTTCGGCGAAGAATTCGTCGACTGAGGTGGTCGGTAGGAGGCGTCCGCGCGAGCTGGTGTCGTCGGGTCCGCCGAGGGTGAGATTCGGGAATTGGCCGAGGACTTTTCCGCCATCGACGGGTCCTCCAAAGACCATTTGGTTTCCGCCCCAGGCGTGGTCGGTTCCAGAGCCGTTTGACTGAATAGTGCGGGCGAAGTCGGAGGCGGTGAAGGTGACAACGGAGTCGCCGAGACCGAGGTCGTCTTCGAGCGCAGTTTGGAAGGCTTCGAGTGCGGGGGCGAGTTCGCCGAGCATGTCATTCTGCGGCTCGAGGAGGGCTGCGTGGTGGTCCCAGCCGCCCATGGAGAGGAAGATGGTTTGGCGTCGGAGGCCGAGCTCGGGACGGAGCTTGATCATGCGAAGGGCGCCGAGGAGGCGGCGGCCGATCTTGGTGTCTGGCATATTGGTGGAGATGAAATTGTCAGGGACGGCGTCGAAGTGCTGCTGGACAATCTCTGATTGCTCGACACTGTCCTTTGTGAGTTCGGCGAACGCCTTTTCCATCATGTTGGAATACTCTTGTTCCATGAGGGAGCGGACGGCGAGATTCTTTTGGAAGGAGGGGTGGTTGGCGTTGTCGTCGTTTTGAGAAAAGGTGAGCGCGCCATTGGTGGTCATGACGAATTGCTTGGTGTTTTGACCGACTTGGAAGATATTATTTCCATCGAAGGACAAGCTCATGGAGGTCAAATCTTGGTTGTGGGTGGAGTGGAGGCAATCGGCGATGCGGCCGGCCCAACCGGTGAGTTTGTTGTCGCCTTGGGGAAGGGAAGTTTGCCACTGCTCGGCTTGGTCGATGTGGGAAAAGAGGGAGCGTGGAAGCGGATGTGAGTCGCTTCGGTATTGAGTTAAATCGGTAGGCTGGACGAGAGTGCCGACGTTGGAGAGGAAGGAAAGACGACGTTTGGCGGTGTCGCCACCGAGGCCATTGAAAAGACTCTGGATGCCGGAGGTGGCGGGGTGGAGGCCGTAGCCCAGATCATCGCCGCCGGCGACCTGATTAAGCCCGAGGAGCGAGGTGTTGGAAAGAGCGACGTTTCCGCGGGCAGCGGTGTATTCGGAGTAACGGGCGTCGTTGGGGACAAGAAGATTGAAGGAGTCGATGCCGCCGTGGAGGAAAACGCAGACGAGAGTTTTTCGATCGGTGCCTGAGGCGGGGAGGCCGGAGGCGACGGCGCTGTTTGCCATCTTCAGGTTGAGAAGAGTGGACATGATGGCGGAGGAGCCAAGGGCGGCGCAGGCGGATTCACCGAGGAACTTGCGACGGGAGAGCGATTGGAAAGGGGTCATTCGAATGGCGAGTTGTGAAGAGTGAGTGGTGAAACCCTGAGTTGTGAAGGTTGAGGGGCTTAGTTGTTTTTAGCGTTGGATTGCGCCTTCGGGGGACATGATAGCGAGGTAAATGGCGAGGCGGACTCGGCCGGAGTGGTCATCGGGGTCGATGGCATCGAGGGCGGTTTTTATTTTGGTGCGGGTGGTGGCGGACATGGAGCCACCGCAGACGAGGAGGTTGAGGTTGTCGATGAGGGCTTCGTGATTTTGAGCGTGGGGGAGAAGGTCGCTGTAGTCGGGGGTGAATTGGTAGGTGTTACCTCTTTCGAAGCCGTCATCGATGATGTCCCAAAGTGTGTTGGGGACGGAGACGGCGGTGTAGGAGTTGGTGATCTCGAAGACGGGTCCGTCGAGGTTAGCTGCATCGAGCGCGCCGGGCGGGGTGTAGTCGGGGCGGTAGAAGTTGAAGACGGTGGGGGCGGAGTAGGGGGCCTGAAAGGTCTCTTCAAGGAAGATGTTGTCCCACCAGAGGGCTTCGCCGGAGCGGTTGATTTTTCCGAGGCGGGCGAGGTGCATGGTGCGGATGACGGGCTCGCGGAGGAGGCCGAAGTTTTCGCCTGCGGCGATGCCGGGGTCGCGGGCTTCTGGGTCGGTGAGGATAGCAGTGACGACGGCTTTGAGATCGCCGCGGACGCCGCTGCCGTTATCGATAAAGATATTTGAAATACGCTCGACGTAGGCGGGAGTGGGATTGCTGGTGACGAGGAATTGAATGAGGCCTTTCGAGATGAAGGGCGCGCAGGTGGGGTGCTCGACGAGGCTGCGGATGGCGTCGCGGATGTCCTGGAGACCGTTGGCTTGGGAGACAGGGCGGGCCGGAATGACGAAGCCATTGAGGAGGATCTTTTCACTAAAATCGTGCTGGTCGGCGAACATCTCCATGGGGACGAGAAAATCGTTGTCTTGCGAACCGCCGGAGCCCCAGGGGTTCTTGCCATACCAGAGGCCGGTGAAGACGCGGGCCATCTCGGTGATTTGGGAGTTGGTGTAGGTGGGGATAGGGTTGCCGAGTGCGTCAAGTTTTTTAGTGCCGTCGTTATTTAATTCCCAGAGGCCGATGGAGAAGAGCTGCATCACCTCACGGGCGTAGTTTTCATCGGGAAAGCGGTTGAGGGCGAGGTCGGGTGGTTGGTTACCGACGTGGGAGAGATAGAGGCCCATGCAGGGGTCAAGGGAGACGTCGAGGAGGATGTCATAGTAGTTGCCGAAGGCTTGGTCGACGAAGCGGTCGTAGAACTTCGAGACGGCGAGGGGGCGGTTTTTGAGGCCCGCGTCGCGACGTGAGATGACGAGGATTTGGGAGAGTGCGAAGGCGGTGCGCTGGCGGAGTTGATCGGGGCCGGAAATGGCAGCGCGAGCGAAGGATGTTTGGACGTTGTTTCCGTTAACGACGTCGCTGAGTGCGTTGTACGAATAGTGCTTTAGTTTGGTGCGGGGGCCATCGAAGTCAGCCATGATTTTCTCGATGTAGTCACGGTGGTGGGTGGCAGGTTGGGTTTCGATCTGGTCAGTGATCCATGCGCCGATCCCCATGGAGCGCACCTTTTCAATATCGGTCATGGTGGGGCCGAAGGTGGATTGGAGAAGGAGGCGTGCGGCGTCGTGCGGAGTGGTGGTGGAGGGCGTGTTGCCGGAGGCGAAGTCGCCTTGGTTTTGGTAGCGAGAGTGGAAGGAGGCGAGGTCACCGAATACGGTGGTGTCTGGGACGCCATCGTTATTTGTATCAATGGGGACGGAGCGGGCGAGAGAGTTGGCAGAAGTGGCGGAGGAGCCGAGGATGTTTTCAGCCCAGTCGGAGAGGCCGTCGATGTCGGTGTCGCGATCGCTGATGGAGACGCGGAAGAATTGGCTGTTTCCGGTGGTTTCCGTGGTGAGGGTGTAGGTATTGCCGATGAGGCCGGGTGACTCGGAGTGGGTGCCGAAAGCGGTGAGGCTGGTGGAGAACTCGAGTGACTGGGCTTTGTTAGGTATGTTGGGCCACTGGAGGTCGTAGAAACCTGCCGTGGAGGAAGGTGTCATGGAGAGCCGGAAATTTGAGGTGGCATCAAGCGGATCGGTGCCAGCAAGGGCTTCGCGGAGGTTTGAGATGCCATCGCCATCGGAATCGAGAAGAGGGTTCAGCGAGCCGGTCTGGAAGAAAGTTTCCCAGACATCGGAGAAGCCGTTGCCGTTGAGGTCAGAGGTGGAAGCGGGAGGACTGGTGAAAAAGTGGGGCTTGCTGGAGGCGAGAAGTGGGTTGGTGAACTGGTCGGTTTCGACATCGTCATTAACGCCATCATTGTCGGAGTCGGGGTTGTTTGGGAGAGTGCCGAGGAGGAATTCCTGAAGGTGGGTGAGATTGTCGCCATCGGGGTCGAGTGCGGCATCGGTGGCGTCATTTGGATTGAGCAAGTGGGTGGTTTCCCAGGCGTCGCTCATGCCATCGTTATCGGCATCGGCGCAGTGGGCCATGCCGGGGAGTTGGTGGATGGGAGTGGTGCTACGGAAGAGGGAGACGCCGTATGCGAGATTGAAGTCGGATTGGTCGTTGTCGCCATCGGATGACCAGAGGGCGGTTTGATCGAGGATGGTGGAGGCGGGAGTGACGTTTGAAAAGGTGTGTGTCGCGACGGTGGTGGCGGTCGTTTGATTGATGATGGAGAAGGTGAGACTCCAAGAGCCTGCTGTTTCCGTGGCCTGCATGCGGAAGGTGAGGGGGTCGGAGGTGTCACAAGGGCCGTGGCCGCTGAATCCGAGGGCCGCGGTCAGGTTGGCGTTGTTGTTGATGTTGTTGTTCCCGCCTCCGGATTTGGCGAAGCCGCCATCGTTGTAAGAATTGAAGGAGTAGCCGAGGCCGTCATTTACCTGACGGAGGCGCATGCGGAAGGTGCGCCAGTTGTTGTTTTGGAGGCGGTTGAGGACGTGCCATTCGATGGCGTTACGGGTGTGGCCACCTTTAATCTCGGGAGGAGAGTTATGATCAATGACGAACTGAAGGTCGGTGGATTCCCAGAGGAGTCCGGTGGGAGAAGATCGGAAGGAGGGTATGGGGAGGGTGGAAAAGGTGGCTGACTGTGGGTCGGAATGTGAGACGACTTCAGCGGCGTCATTGATGCCGTCTGAATCAGAGTCGGCGAGGAGCGGGTTGCTGGGGAAGGTGTTATTGAGTTCGTCGAAGTCGGAGAGGCCATCATTATCGGAGTCGGCGTAGTTTACCATAGTGCCGGTGTTGATTTCGTTGAGGTCGTTGAGGCCGTCGCCATCGGAGTCGGCGAGGTTGGGGTTCGAGCCAGCGGTGAATTCGGCCAAGTGATTGAGGCCGTCGCCATCGGGGTCATCGGTGGCATTTGAAACGCCGGGATTGGATTTGTGGCGGAGTTCCCAGTAGTCGGGGAGGTTGTCTGAATCGGTGTCGATACTGGTGTTGACGATCTGGATGGCCGCGATGCCAGTTGTGTCGTTGTCAGGAGCGACCTGGAAGAGTTCGAGGGCCTGAGTGGCGCCGGAGAGGCCGGAAAGGCGGACGACGTTAGCGAAGGGATTTCCGGGTCCGGGGGAGGCGATGGGTTCGATGAACGTGGAGACCGGGGAGACGGAGCGAGAGCGGAAGGTCTGGTCGGTGTTGGAGTCGGCATTTAAGCGAAGCTTGCTGATGGCGCCGATATAGTTGGCTGAGAGATAGAGGTAGAGGTCGTAGCTTGCGAAGGGGATGTTACTGAGGTTGAGTGTGGCGGGGAAGGTGGTGTCATTGGCGAGGTAGCTGTGGAGGAGGTCAGCGGCGGGGGATCCAAAGTTTGAGGAGGTGCGGACGCCATCGTTTGTGTAGTTGATGGTCATCGCGGTGGAGACGCCCGCGGAGTTAACGATGGTTCCAGCTATGGGGAGCTCGATCTTGGTGGTGTCTCCGGAAAGGAGAGGGCTGCCACTTGAGACGCGCCACCAGCGGAGGGTTTCGGTGTGGTTCCAGTTGAGCTGTGGAATGAGGCCATTAGGAGAGACTGCGGGCCAGAGGCCGCGGGTTTCTTCGCTTCCGGAGCGGAAATTGATACCGATGGAACCGGCCCAGGCGGGCGGGGTGGATGAGTTATCTTGCGGGTTGAATCCGGTGGCGATCTCCCAGCCATCGGAAGCACCGTCGGTGTCGGAATCGGCGAGGGCGGGGTTGGAGGTGGTTTCGTTTCCGTCGAGGATACCGTCGGAATCGGAGTCGGGGTTGAGAGGGTCGGTGGTTGTTTCGAGTTGGTCCGTGAGGAGGTCGGCGTCGGTGTCGGCTAAGCGTGGGTTGGTGCCGGTGGTGAATTCTTGAAGGGCGGTGAGGGTGTCACCATCGAAGTCGGTGGAAGCGTCCGAGGCGTCATTGTCGGAAAGGAGGTAGAGGGTTTCCCAGTAGAGCGGGAGGCTGTCGTTATCGGCGTCTTGAAGCGCGGTGGGGTCGAGGTCGATGGAGAGGGTGTCGATGGCGAGCCAAGTATTGTTGGTGCCGCCGGAGCGAGTCATTGTTAGATAGTTCGCTCCGTTGTTTAAAGTGATGGTGCTGGTGGGAACGGAGAAGGAGAAGATACGGTAGCTTTCGAAAGAAGGAGTGGTGTAAACAACAGGGCCGCCATTGAAGCTGATCGCGACCTCACTGGATGGAGTTCCTCCGCCGCTCACGCCGGACCAGATGAAGTCGAGGTTGACGGTGATGATTCCGTCGTTTCCTGATTGGAGGGCAGTAAGGGGGAAGTGGATGTGGTTCGAGGGCCCCCAGGTGGTGATGGCCCATTCGAAATTGGTGACTTCCTCATCGTTCAGGCGTGGGGGATCGGCTGGGTCGGTTCCGGCGAGATAGTAGTGGTCGTCGAGGGCAGTGGCGGAAGGCGGGTTGGTGTCGGTGACTTCTTGGGAGAACTCATTGGTGGAGCCGTCGTCGACCCCGATGGTGAAGAGATTCGCAAGTTGGGCGTGGGCACTAGCTGAGAAGGTGAGGAGAAGGAGGAGAGTTCTCATAAGATCAGACTGTCTTTGGTTAAGACACCTTGAAGGGATAGAGGTTACTAGGGAGTCTTGAAGGGGGCAAGTAGCAAGCTTAGCTTAGGTAGTCCGACTTGTGTGAAGGGAGGTGAAAAGGGTGTTCACAGAGAACATAGAGGAAGCTGAGACCTGATTGAGGAGGCTCGCGAAGCTAAGCGGTGGGGCGTCGCGACTTCTTTCGAGGGTCGGACTGCCGGGAGTGGACATGTGGGGGAGCTTGGTTAGGTTTGGTGAGTGAATTTTCGACTGACTAGTGATTACCGTCCGAAGGGGGATCAGGAGCAGGCGATTGCGAAGCTAGTGAACTCGGTCAAGGCGGGGAATCGGCATCAGACGCTCCTTGGGGTGACGGGGTCGGGTAAGACCTTCACGATGGCGAATGTTATTGAGGAGATTCAGCGGCCGACGCTGATCATGAGTCACAATAAGACGCTGGCGGCGCAGCTTTATTCCGAGTTTAAGGCCTTTTTTCCGGACAATGCGGTGGAGTATTTTGTGTCGTATTTCGATTATTACCAACCGGAGGCCTATATTCCTCGGTCAGATACCTATATCGAGAAGGATTCGTCGATTAACGAGGAGATTGAGCGACTGCGGTTGAGCACGATGGGGTCGTTGATCACGCGACCGGATACGATTGTGGTGGCGTCGGTGAGCTGTATCTATGGTTTGGGAAATCCGGAGGATTACAAGGACATGATGTATGGCGTCCGGAAGGGGATGGAGATCGGGCGGGATGAGTTTTTACACGAGTTGGTGAACCTGTTGTTCGAGCGGAACGATATTGCGTTTCAGCGGGGGAACTTTCGGGTGCGGGGAGATGTGGTGGAAGTCCGGCCGGCTTATTTGGAGGATACCGCAATTCGGGTGGAATTTTTTGGCGATGAGATCGACCGGATTTCCGCGATCGATGTGATAAGTGGACATGTAATCGATGAAGTGACGGACTATGTCTTTTATCCAGCGAAGCAGTTCGTGAGTTCGAAGGAGAAGCTCAAGACCGCGATGGTGGGGATTCGGCAGGAGTTAAATGATCGAATTGCGTGGTTTGAGAAGAATAATAAGTTGGTCGAAGCCCAGCGGATTCGTATGCGCACCGAGTATGATCTGGAGATGATGCAGGAGATGGGATTTTGCCAGGGGATTGAAAATTACTCGCGACATATCACTGGGAGAAAAAAAGGTGATCGTCCATACACGTTGCTGGACTTTTTTCCGGATGACTATCTCCTGATGGTGGATGAGAGTCACGCATCACTGCCGCAGGTACGGGGAATGTTTGAGGGTGATAAGAGTCGGAAGTCGGTTTTGGTTGATCACGGGTTTCGTTTACCGAGTGCCATGGACAACCGGCCGCTACGATTTGATGAATACATGAAGATGACGAACCAGCGTCTCTACGTGAGTGCGACGCCGGGGCCGTTTGAAATCGTGAATTCACGACCGGATAATCCCAAGTTTATTCCGATCAAGGGCCGTAACGATCCCGAGTTTGATCCCGGATTTGCGAAACGTCTTAACCGGACGATCAAAGCAAGTGGTTCGGCGCAGGACCCGGATGATTTTAATGTGAGTCGTGCGGGTCAGCAGTTGATTGTGGAACAGATCATTCGTCCGACGGGACTGCTTGATCCGATACTGACGATGCTGCCGCTTAAGGCACAGATTGATGATACGATTGAGCTGTGTCGGCAGCGGGTCGAAAAGGGGGAGCGAGTGCTCGTGACGACGTTGACGAAAAAGACGGCGGAGGACTTGGCGGAGTATTTGCAGGGAGTGGATTTAAAATGCCGCTACATTCATGCGGATGTGGATGCGGTTGAGCGGGTGGAAATTCTGCGGGCACTGCGGGCGGCGGAGTTTGATATCCTCATTGGAATCAACCTGTTGCGTGAGGGACTTGATTTGCCGGAGGTGTCTTTGGTTTGTATTTTGGATGCGGACAAGGAAGGATTTTTGCGGAACGAGACAAGCCTCATTCAGACGGCGGGTCGGGCGGCACGTCACTTGAATGGGGAGTGCGTGCTTTTTTGCGATACCGTGACGGATTCGATCCAAGCGTTGATCAATGTGACGGAGCATCGTCGGCGGGTGCAGCAGGAGCATAATGAGAAGCATGGGATTACGCCGGAGAGTGTGGTGCGGGCGGTACAGAAAAGTTTACACGAGCGAGGAAAAGGGACCTCGGAGGGGGAGAAGATGAACCAGTCGATGGTGGCGGAGGACGAGATGATCTATAATGCGGTTGAGGTGATTCGCGAGATGGAGGAGGAGATGCAGAAGGCGTCGGCGCGGCTGGAATTTGAGAAGGCGGCGCACTTGCGGGATCAGATCAAGGAGCTTAGGAAGCGGGCGGGGATTACAGAGCCGGACCGGAAGAGGCGGAATGTTAAGTATTGAATGGGTTACTTGGCTTCCTTTGCTTTTTCGATGGGGACCCCTGAGCACCTTGTCGGAGTGAAACCAATGAATAAAATTATTGTGAGAGTTATTGTAGGAGTCCCCATGAGTTTTTCTTTTTGGTTGCCGACGATTCGAAAGATCGGGCATTGCTCTGAGGGGGATCGGCGGTAGGTTCTTCGCTGTGAAAGCAGGAGTTCTTAACTTCCCTGATCGGCGGGAGAGTCCGACGATTGATCAAGTCGGCGTTGAAGAGCGTGCGAAGCGTTTTTGTGCCCGGAGCATTAAGAAGGGGACAAAGATGTCTGCTCTGAAACTCGCGGTGACGATGTTGGACGTGACGACTCTGGAAGGAGCGGATTCGGTGGGGAAGGTGCGGCAGATGTGCCAGAAGGCGATGCAGCCTCTCCCGGGTGATTCTTCAGTGGGGCCAGCGGCGGCAGTTTGTGTTTATCCGAGGATGGTGAAGACGGCGGCGAAAGCGGTCGAAGGATCCAGTGTGCTGGTGGCGTCAGTGGCGACGCAGTTTCCATCGGGGCAGATGCGCTTTAAGGAACGTCTTGCGGAGGTGCGTTATGCGGTGGGTGAAGGAGCGGATGAGATCGATATGGTGATTTCGCGCGGACAGTTTTTGCAGGGCGAGTATCGCGCGATCTTTGATGAGGTGGCGGCTTGTAAAGAAGCCTGCGGAGGTGCGCACTTGAAGGTGATTTTAGAAACAGGTGAGCTGACGACGTATGACAACGTACGTTGGGCTAGTGATATCGCGATTGCCGCCGGAGCTGACTTTATCAAAACCTCGACCGGGAAGGTGCCGATTGCGGCGACGCTTCCGGTGACGCTGGTGATGCTTCAGGCGATCGAAGATCATTATGACCGCACGGGTAAGATGGTGGGGATGAAGCCTGCGGGTGGCATCAGTAATGCGAAGCTCGCGATTCAGTATCTCGTGATGGTGCGTGAAGTGCTGGGCGAGAAATGGCTTACAAATAAGTGGTTCCGCTTTGGAGCGAGCTCACTGACGAACGATCTGCTAATGCAGATTCGCAAACAAGAAACCGGTCGTTACCAGAGCGGGGATTATTTTACGAAGGACTAAGAAGATGGCTAAGACAGAACCAGGACCACACAATTTCGTTTTCGGTAATTACGCTCCGGCTCGAGAGTCGAAGGATCACTTTAAGATTAAGAAGAGCTACGACCTTTTCATCGGCGGCAAGTGGGTGAAAGCGTCCAAGAAATTTGAAACGATCAATCCGGCGACGGGTGAAGTGATCGCGAAGGTCGGTGAGGCCGGGAAGAAGGAAGTGGGGCAAGCGGTGAAGGCTGCGCGCAAGGCTTTCGAGGGCGAGTGGGGTCAGCTTTCGGGTGCGGAGCGCGGGAAGTATCTTTTTCGGATTGCGCGTCTCATTCAGGAGCGCTCGCGTGAACTGGCGGTGGTGGAGTCGATGGACGGCGGGAAGCCGATTCGAGAGAGCCGCGATGTCGATATTCCTTTGGTGGCGGCCCACTTCTTCTATCATGCGGGTTGGGCGGACAAGCTCGACTACGCCTTCCCGGGAGTGAAGCCGAAGCCTCTTGGAGTGGTGGGGCAGGTGATTCCATGGAATTTCCCGCTCCTGATGGCGGCGTGGAAGATTGCTCCGGCGCTTGCTTGTGGAAACACGGTGGTGCTGAAGCCGGCGGAGACGACGCCGCTGACGGTGCTGAAGCTGGCAGAGATTTTTGAGGACGCGGGACTTCCGCCGGGAACCGTCAATATTGTGACTGGTGCTGGTGAGACGGGTCAGGCGTTGATTGAGCATCCGGATGTCGACAAGATCGCCTTCAC
>Ga0209711_10000066_pt1 | contig 94150 bp, 86 predicted proteins | sample ArcticOcean_MG_C_7_FD_187441 | JGI IMG/M metagenome (GOLD analysis project Ga0209711, IMG submission 187441) | Marine microbial communities from western Arctic Ocean - ArcticOcean_MG_CB11_88 (SPAdes) (version 2) | ecosystem: Environmental > Aquatic > Marine > Oceanic | place: Arctic Ocean... | reverse complement strand
GTATTCTTCTATACTTGTTTCACTCATTGCCATGGTGGGCGTAGAGTGTCCTTATTTATGAGGCAACGGGAGCTATTCTCGGCAATACTAGATTTTTTTCGGTGTCCGCTTCAATGAGGCAACACGCCGCCACCCACGATGCCAAAGGCAACTTGACAGACTACGAAATAAACTCCAAAGTCTATGAAGTGAAATATGATCTAGACAACCGTGTTATAACAGTAGACGTCAATAACAGTGACGTAGAATACCGCTATGATGCACTAGGCAGAAGAGTCATCCGCAAAGAAGGCAGCGACAAATACCTTCTAACAACTCGCCCAAAACTCCTGCTAAACGACACCGAAACAGCCCTATTTATCAGCGGCTACGGCGACCGTCTCAGCAGTGGCCACCTAGGAAACTGGATGCGTAAAATGCTCACCAAAGCCGAAATAAACCGCCCCGGAGGCTGTCATTTACTCCGCCACACTTGCGCCACCCACATGCTCGAAGGGGGAGCAGACATCCGCTACATCCAGCAAATGCTAGGACACTCCAGCCTAGACACCACCAGCATTTACACCCAAGTAGCCATCCATCAGCTACAGCAAATTTACAACACCACGCATCCTTCCGCGAAAAACAAGCAAGACAAACCAGAAAAACACTGTTAATCTATGAACATGAACGCAGAAACTATCATCAAAAAAAACACACGCTTTGACCGAAGGGGAAACCCTTTAGAAGTAGTTATTCCTTACGATCAATTTATTAACTTCATCGAAGAACACGGACTAGATCTAACAGAAGACGAAAAGCAATCCATTAAACAATCTCAAGCAGATTGGGCAGCAGGAAAGCGTGATCAATTTATCAGCTCAGAAGAAATCAAAAAAGAATTCGGCATATCCTAAACCCTTATGCACAAAGTCATTTACGCCCGTGCAGCAAGGCGTTCTTTGCGCCGTATTGCAAAAAACAGAGTTGCCCAAATCATCAGCTCTATTGATGAAATGGCAGAACTCAAAAGCCCATCAAGCCATCAGAACGTCAAAGTAATGAAAGCCGAGTGGGCTGGACATTACAGACTGCGCATAGGCAGTTATCGCGCGATATTCTCACTCAATGAAGATTCAGAAGCACCGCTCGAAGAGCAGCTGTTATTGATCAGCATCGAGGCTGTTGGATCTCGTGGAGGCATTTACTAAGCTAAGAAATAAAGCAACTTTCTCCTTTTAGCCGCCCAGAAAAGCCGCTATAAGTCGCGTATCGAAAAAAGCATGAAGACAGACAAGTATGAAGACAGACAAGTATGAAGACAGACAAATATGAAGAAGAAGGTATATAGATAGATCCTTGTATCATATAGAGGTGTTCTATGAGCATAGCTAAATCGTATCTGCTCCGCGCCGACACTCCACACCCCAAAGCCCTTCCATGAGAAGGTATGTCAAGTTTAAGGAATAAATAGACAGACAAATAGAGGTTTTCCGTAAATAGAGGTTTTCCGTAGGCTTATGTCTTTGATTTGGTTAGTTGTAAATATCTGAATGGAGTCTGGCTAGATTCATTTAATTTAACGATCTTGAGGTCTTTTCATACTTAAGCTTCTGACATTAACGATCTTGAGGTCTTTTCATACTTAAGCTTCTGACATTCACTATTCCTTACTCGGGTTGGTGGAATTTTTGGTCGGATAAACAGGATTTCAAACCATTTGGCAGAATTTCGTGCAAGATAAGTGCTTGGTGCTGCTGAACACGCGCTGGCCGCACTGTGCGGCTTGCTCGGCGAGACAAACCCTAGCGATCACCGATCACCAATCACCAATCACTACTCTCCTACCTGCAAACTTCCAGCGGATCCAAGCGACTCATCGTTCTCTAAATCACGCTTATGAATAAGGTGAGTGATCAGCGAGGTCCAGCCTGTCTGGTGAGAGGCTCCAAGTCCTTCTCCTGTCTCGGCATTGAAATACTCATGATACAGAACCAGATTATTCCAGTGCTCTTTCTCCGCATAGCGGGTGGCATCACCGAAGCATGGACGTCGACCATTTTCGTCTGGCGTGAAGAGCTTCACTAATCGGGCACAGATATCGTGCGCGACTTCACGCAAATTACACTGCTTCCCTGAACCTTGCGGATACTCCACGGTAAAAGAATCTCCATAGTAGAAATGGTAACGTTCTAGAGCCTCAATAAGAAGATAATTTGTAGGGAACCAGATAGGTCCTCGCCAGTTAGAGTTACCACCAAACATATCAGTCTCTGACTCCGCCGGGGTATAGCTAACCTCATTGGTGACTCCTCCATAGGTGAAAACAAACGGCTCCTTTTCATGCGCTTTACTGAGAGAACGGATACCAAATGTGGAAAGGAATTCATCAGGGTCAAGCATCCTTTCTAGCGTTCTACGCAGCTGATCCTCAGATGCTACGGAGAGCAAGGTAAGTCCTCCCATTTCTCGATTCACTGTGGTGCGGCTGGAAATGTATTTTTGCAGATCCGGTCTGCTTTTCAGGAACCAATCCATACGCTCCCTGAACCCAGGTATTTTATTTATGACCTCATCCTCTAGCGTCATCGTCGCAAAGAGTGGTAATAACCCAACCAAAGAACGAGTCTTCAGAAGAATCGGCTCATCATGGTTAATCATCAATTGATCATAGTAAAACCCATCCGTTTCATCCCAGAGCCCAGTGCCACCAATGCTATTGATCGCATCAGTGATATTCACAAAGTGCTCAAAGAACTTATGCGAAATATCATTGTAAGCTGGGTTATTAGGAGCGAGTTCAAGAGCCATCGAGAGCATGGTGAGGCAGTAACTTGCCATCCACGCAGTGCCGTCTGCTTGGTTCAAGGTAGAACCATCAGGTAGCGCATGTGAGCGATCAAAAACCCCAATATTATCCAAGCCAAGGAAACCACCACCAAAGACGTGACGCCCCTCGCTGTCCTTATGGTTGACCCACCAGGTGAAGTTTATCAGCAGCTTCTGGAACGCTTTCTCTAAGAATAATTTGTCGCGCTGGCCACGTGGCGCGCCCATTTTATAGACCCTCCATACTGCCCAAGCGTGGACTGGTGGATTCACGTCTGAAAAATTCCACTCATAGGCGGGAAGCTGACCATTGGCGTGCATGTAATACCCGCGTGTCAGCAGTAGCAGCTGATCCTTTGCAAAATCAGGATCGATCGTGGCAAATGAAATCATATGAAACGCTGAGTCCCAGGCGGCAAACCACGGATACTCCCATTTATCCGGCATCGATAAGACGTCTTGAGCGTAAATGTGCTCCCAATCATGGTTCCGCCCCTCTAACCTTCTCTTAGGGAGTGGCGAGCCATCTGGGCTATGGTGCAGCCAGTCCTTGACCACAAAGTGGTAAAACTGCTTGGTCCAGAGCAAGCCGGCATAAGACTGCCGACAAATGAGCTTCTCCTCTACGGGTAGGTGCTTAGGTATTTTTTCTTCATAAAACTGATCCGCTTCCGCGACACGAGCGGCCAGAGTCTCCTCAAACTCTTCAAATGCCTGGAAACCATTATCCTCTTTGACACGGTGCAGTCGGCAGCGGATAGAAACAGACTCGCCAGCAGGAATCACAAACTTATAAACCGGAGCCGCCTTGGTCCCTTTCTGCTCAGGATTGACGACCTCTTTCTCCTGCTGAATAAGGTAACGATGAAAAGCATCCTTGGTATAGGCATTCTTACTTTTTCTAGCAAATATTGCCTCCTCATTAGTATCATTCTCAGTAAATAACCAACGTTGCATTGCACCTTCATCACCACAATCCACGTGGAAAGAAAAATCACCCAGAGTCTCGTGTTGGATCTTCAGAACTCCATCTTCAAGTTTCATACTCGGCTTCTCAGTCGGTATCTCGCTCTTATTACCACCTTCCCAGATGTTCCGCAGCCATACCATAGGCAATACGTGGATAGGTGCCTCGTCTGGCGCCCTATTTGTCACCGTTATTTTCCACAGAATATCCTCAGGGGTGCGCTTAGCCACCTCCTGAACCACATCAAAATACCGATCATCATCAAACACCCCTAGATTCGCTAGCTCGATCTCAGGATCCTTACGCGTCAACTTACTATTCTCCTCCAACAACCTAGCGTAGGGATACTCACACTGCGGATACTTATAGAGCACCTTCGTGTAGGAGTGAGATGGTGTGGAGTCCAGATAGTAGTAACACTCTTTGCAGTCCTCACCATGATTCCCCTCGTGCCCACCGAACCCGTAAAGCCGTTCTTTAAGAATAGGATCTTGCCCGTTCCATAAGGCAGGGGCAAAGCACAGCCGCCCACGCCGATCAGACCAGCCATTCAGGCCGTCCTCACTCCAGCGATACACCCTACTCCTGGCCTGATCATGTGGAAATGCTGTCCAGCTATGACCATGGTCTGTGTAATCCTCTCGCACCGTTCCCCACTGTCGCTCACTGAGATAAGGTCCCCAGCGTAGCCAGTGCTTTGAGCGTTCACGGTTTTCTTTAATGCGTAGATTTTCTGGAGTCATCATGATTTTCGGTAATTAATGGGCTACGACTTAACGCAGACCAAGTATTTCTCAAGCCATAATCAGTTAATTATTTTGAGTGTGTCGCCCTTTATTGGTTCATTATGGAAAATCATATTAATTCTGTCGAGCGCCGCAGCCACCAACCAAGAAAGTCTCCCTAGTGTAAAAGCCCAGATCACCTCTCTGCGTCTTTAGTCGTGATCTTGTGCAGGATGTGTCTGCCATAGAAAATAGTGACGATGGCAACGGCGATATTGATCACCACGGAGCTCCACCAAAAGGTGATGAGATCCACATGCCAGACTCTCACTAAAAGATAGAAAACTCCAAGAGGGAGAATAATTTTACGCACGATGGATTCCACGAAACCATACATCGGGCGTTTTACGGCCTGGAGGAACCCGATGAAAATGAAGCCCATCACATACGCCCACTGCACCGCGGTCACGATCCTTACATAGCTAGTCCCCACTCTGATCACTTCGGGGTCATCGGTGAAGAGACGCACTAGTGGAGTGGCCAGGCAGAACATCGCGAGCGAAGAGGTCACGATAAGAATGAGTCCGTAGCGAGCGCATAAGCGGACACATTCGTTGACCCTGCCTAACTCCCCCGCTCCGTTATTCTGACCAACGATGGAAACAATCGCCGCACTGATCCCAATCGCTGGGAGTAACACCATCTGCTCAATCCGCGTACCTACCCCAAAGGCCGCAACAGCTACCTGTCCGAAGCTGTTCAGATAATAAGTCATCACGAAAAATCCGAGTGCGATCGACATCATGTTAAAACTCGTCGGGACTCCCTGTTTTAGAATTTCTCCATAAACCTTAAGCTGAGGGATAAAGAAGCTGATATCACATTTCTTGAGATACCCTCTGCGCAACACCGTCATCAGGAGATAAAGACTGCTTAACCCCTGGATGAGAACCGTGGCGAGTGCTATGCCGTGTATCCCCATCGCGGGCAACCCGAATCCTCCGTAAAGGAACCAGGGATCGAAAATGAGATTAAGGAAGAATCCAGTCACGATGACCTTGCCAAACGTCTTGCTATCACCATGCGCGAGCAGGATCGCATTACACATACTGCCGAGTAGAAAGAACATCGATCCCCAGAAAATGGGGCCAATATAGTCGGTAGCAAGCTGCAAGTAAGTTCCGCTGGCACCCATGAGGCGGTAAAGTGGTTCGGCTGCAAAAACGCCGACCATCATCAGACCAAGAGCGCAGAAAAACCCTAATGAGAACAGCTGCGCGGAGTAGGCACCCTCCTTGTTCAGATCTTTTGCTCCAATGGCATTGGCAATCAACGCTGTGGCTCCCCTAGCGAGGCCTTCACTAACCGCAATGATGATGAAGAATACTGGGAATGATAATGCCATGGCAGCAAGTGCCTCAGTAGAGATTTTCCCTGCGTAGAACGAGTCCACCATATTATACATCGTGTTAAAAAAGAACCCAATACTCATCGGCAAAGCGATCCTACGAATATGTCCCTTGAGTGGTCCAGTGGTGAGTGATGTATTTACCGTATCGGATGCCATATTAAATGAAGTTCAACAATTTGATTTAAGAAACAACCGCCTCGGCACATTTCATTCCGTCAAGAGCAGCTGAGACGATGCCTCCAGCGTAGCCTGCTCCCTCGCCGCAGGGAATGAGATTTCTGATCTCTGGATGGTGCAGAGTCTTCTCATCACGTGGTATTCTTACCGGGCTGCTGGTCCGGGTCTCGAAGCCTAACAGATTCGCCTCTTCACCTGCAAAGCCCTTAATTTGGTTAGAAAATTTCTTTAAACCAAGCTTCATTCGGTAACTCACATCATAAGGTAATATTTCATCTAACCGAGCGCTAGTCAGTCCAGGGAAATAACTAGTATCTGGCAGTGTGTCCGAGAGCTTACCGATAATAAAGTCCCCCACCCGCTGAGCAGGTGCTTTCTGCAAGCCACCGCCTGCCACACTTGCTTTGATCTCCAGATCCTTTTGGTAAGCCATTCCCGCCAGCACGCCGTGTTCTTTTGAAAATTTCTTCGTGTCCTCAGGCTCGACAGTGACCACAAGTCCGCTGTTCGCGAAGGGTGAATCTCTCCTTGCAAGCGACATCCCATTCACTACTACTTCATCATTCTCGGTAGCCGCTGGCACGATAAAACCGCCTGGACACATACAAAATGAATGCACTCCCCTGTCATCTATCTTAGTCGCCAGCCTATATCTAGCCGCTGGAAGTATCCGAGGTCTCTCAGTGCCACGCTCATATGAATACTGACCACTATCGATCAACGGTTGCGGGTGCTCGACGCGCATCCCTACGGCAAATGGTTTCTGCTCTAGTAGAATTCCTTTCTTGTCTAACAATTTATAAATATCACGCGCCGAGTGCCCGGTAGCCAGGATCACTGCTTCACCAATAAATTCCAGTCCATCCTTAGTCGCTACACCCCGCATCTTATCTCCTTTTTCATCTAACAGAAAGTCAATAACCTTGGTATGAAAGTGCACTTCGCCACCAGCCTTCAGGATGGATTCACGCATCGCTTTGACCACATTAGGAAGCAAATTTGATCCCACATGTGGGTGAGCATCAGTGAGGATCTGCTGGGGGGCGCCATGCGCCACGAGCGTCTCATAGACATCTCTAACAGGCCCACGCTTCGTCGCCCTGGTATATAGTTTCCCATCCGAGTAAGTTCCAGCCCCACCTTCGCCAAAACAGTAGTTTGAATCTTCAATGACATTTCCTTTCTTCAAGATCGGCCCGAGGTCAAACCTCCGTGCAGAAGCATCTTTTCCGCGTTCCAGAATGATCGGTTTTTTGCCCAGCTGGATGCAACGAAGTGCGGCGAACATCCCCGCGGGGCCACAGCCTACGATGATCACTTTTGGAGAATCTTTACTAACAGAAATATAGCTTGGCACCGGTGCCACATAGTCTGGCAGGTCACAGTCAATGCCCACTTCCATCCGGAGCTGGATACGGATATCCACTTTACGGGCATCGATAGAGTGCTTGATCAGGCGCATGGATTGGATGCGGTCTGGCTTGACCCTGAGCTTCCTAGACACCGCTTTCTTCCTCGCTGCGTCGTCTTCAGATGTTTCCAGAGATAGAATGATGTCCACCACCTCTACCCGTTCCCTGCCAGTTTGCTCACTCATGATTATTCTTTAAACCACAGTCCGAGAATAGATACAAAAAAAATCTGTTCATGAAGCTAAATAAAGGTATTAATTTGCTCCCATGTTTGAAGTAAGAGATAAGCCAGAAATGGTGGAGAGAGCATTGCTCGTCCGCCTATCATTTAGTAAGCGAGAAGAAGATGAGGACATTAGCCTGTTAGAAGAGCTACAGGAACTCGTGCGCACATTAGGTATAGGGGTGGAAGGTATGCAGCTCGCTCACTCCCGCGCCAAGCATAGAAAATACCTTTGCGGCACTGGAAAAGCAGCTGAAGTCGTTGAATACGCCAAGGCACATGAGTGTGACTGCATCGTCATAGATAATGAACTCGCGCCATCTCAGCAGCGCGAGTGGGAAGAACTAGCGGGAATCTGTGTGATCGACCGCGAAGAAGTTATTCTCGATATTTTCGCGCAGCGCGCACAGACTAAAGAGGCGACTCTCCAGGTAGAACTCGCCAGAATGCAATACGCCCTCCCCCGCATGGCGAGGATGTGGGGACACCTTGACCGCGAAGGCGGAGGTGGTACTGGTGGCGGAGGATCCGCGGCCAGAGGCATGGGTGAACAACAGATCGAAGTGGATAGGCGACTCGCCCGCAAGCGGATCGACCGCACCAAGCGCGAACTAGAACAGGTCAGAACTCAACGTGCCACCAGACGCAAAGACAGGGAAAAGCTAGACATGCCGCATGGCGCAATCGTCGGCTACACTAATGCGGGGAAATCCACCTTGCTCAACCGCCTGTCCGGATCAGACATCATGGCTAAAGACATGCTCTTCGCCACCCTAGATACCACCACAAGAAGCATTGAACTCCCGGATGGTCAGACCTTACTGCTAACCGACACCGTAGGATTTGTTAGAAATTTACCGCACCGTCTGGTAGAGGCATTCAAGGCGACACTGGAAGAAGCGGTCCTCGCGGACTTCCTCATCCACGTGCTTGATGCAAACTCTCCTGAAGCTGAGAAATTTTTTGATACTACCATCCATGTGCTTAATGAGTTAGGAGCTGAAGGCAAACCGATGATCACCATTTTGAATAAATGTGATCTTGTGGAAGACCCACAGACCATTTTCAACCTAACAGAAAGGCTCAAAGAAAAATCTCCCGCTATCATTGTCACCTCTGCTTATAAAGACATCGGCATGGATGAACTTCTCGCCGGCTGCACCGAAATCCTGAGAGAGCGCGTACAAAAGAACACTTACCGCATTCCACAGTCTGAAGGCCAGCATATGAACCTGCTCCATTCAGAAGCTAAGGTGACTGATACTCAATACGAAGGAAATGATGTCATCATCACCGCCATCGTCCCGGTCATCATTGCTGGAAGGCTCGAGCAATTTCTATTGAAATAATCCCATCAGGCAAGGCAAAATCAACTCGACAAGAATCTGTTATTTCCACCACTCCACTAATCGTTAATCATATACCATGAAAGCAACGCTTTATTTATCACTTCTATTACTCAGTTTTTCGTTTCAGAATGCATCATCCGTTATGGAACGGGGCGAATACCCTTGGAACGTTGTATTGAAGAGCACCGAGGACGAAGAGATGCGCAAAACGCTGGGCACTATCCCCTGGCTCCTCAACCTTGGTCCAACCGGAATCCGCGCCCGAATTTACCCAGACAAACCCAAACACCTTGTCGTAAAGTATGTCTTTCAGGACAAGGATTCACCCGCCAAGGACCTGATAAAGATCGGCGACGTTATTGTGGGCGCCAACGGCAAGAAATTTAAAACCTCCCACCGCTTTGGCAGAAACCTCTCTGGTGGTGGCGGCTGGGATGGCCCCATGATGGAGCTGGCGGGTCACATCGAAGACAGCCAGGGAAATGACGGCAAGCTAGAGCTCATTGTCTATCCAAACGGTCAGGAGCAAGATAAAAAGACGGTCATCGTCCCGATGAAAGTAGTGGGTCGCTTCGCAGAGACCTTTCCCTACAATTGCGAACGTTCCGACATGATGCTAGAGGAACTGTGCGACTTTATTGCCGATAAATACAAGGAATCTGGAAACAAGTTCGGCAGACCGCACAGCAACGCCCACCAAATGCTGGCCCTCATGGCGAGTGGAAACTCCAAATACAAACGCATCCTAAAGGACAACATAAGTAACTACTACGGAAAACGCTACGATCCCTACGCAGGTGGCTTCCAGATGTGGAACTGGGGATTCGATAGCGTGGTTATGGGGGAATACTACCTGCTTCATAAGGATCGTAAACTGCTTCCCGCCATCAAGTCCCTCACCGAAGCCATGCCACTGGGATCCCACATGCAAAATGGTATCTATACTCACAGATCCTACCTCACTATCATGGCCGAGGGCAAGAAACCCTACGCCTCAATTGCCGCCATCTCAGGTCTCCAAAAGCTAGGTATGAGTCTGTTTGACAAAGCGGGACTAGAATATGATAAACCGCTCCACCAGAAAATCCACCAACACTACTTAAACAGCGCGACACCAGATACCGCACAGATCGCTTACGCATTCGGTAATGCTGACCGGTTCAATGACAGCAGCACCCACCACCGCCACGCCATCATCTCAGTGAATAAAGGCTCCAAATCACCGACTGGCAAAGGCCCTGGACACGTTCTATCAGTTGGCATGCAAGATATCACCGAATACGAAGTCTTCTGGCCTACCAAAAAAGACCCCCGCTGGAAGCCGCTCGACTGGTTGAGGAAAGAAGCGGATACCAATATCGTCACCGAACTCATCACCAAGGGCTCTTACCGAGTTGACCGCGCTAACCCTAAATACGAACAAGCCGAGGAACCCAAGAAGCCCTACAAGACCACTCGCACCGGCACACATCTTGCCCCAGTTGGCATAGGAGCACTTTCCCACCTGATCGGTAGCGACGTCCCTAAATCATGGGAATACCTCGGTCACCACCTTGCGAACACTTGCGCGCTGAGACCCGGTAATGCTTTCGATGGCCATGCATCATCCAACCTCTCCGCCTTCTGGAGTGTCGTCGGTGCTGGTAAATCAAATGACCCTAAGATGCTGCGCGAGTATCTCGACTATATGAAAACATTCCTCATCCTCTCCGAGACACACAACGGCGGACTCATCCTACAACCTTGGGGCCGCGACCGCCCTAACAAAAACTCGGACCCACACTACGGTGCGCGCACCCTGCCCACCGCCACTGGCGCCATTCTATTAGCCCTAGGAAAAAAACACCTCCAAATCACCGGAGCGAGTTCAACAGACGATCTAGCAGACAAAGGTTCGAAGAGGGATCTAGGCAGGCTCAAGCGCAAAGCACGCCCACTCTCCGACGAACGCCACGCTCGACTTGATAAAGGATTGATAAAAGCGCTCGCCGCACTCAGCCGCAACAACGAGCTAAAGCCGCACCCAGTCAGTTTATCAAAAGCTCGTGGTAATGTCTGGCTAGCTAAAGTCGAGAGCCCCACCAAGCTTACTTTCCAGGCCTTAGTCGGCGATAAACAGGCTGCCTTTGACTTTACGGATCTGACCACTAAGGATCATGCCGTGCTCGCCGCTCTGATAGCCACTCATCAGCCCGAGAACAAGGAAGCACTGGCCTCCGCCGGAATTTACAGCGAAATCATCGGTGACACCAAGACCGCCGACGCCTATTACCAAAAAGTTGACTCTAAGGTGAAGGCAAATATCGACCAGTTTTTCGAATAGCAAAGCAGCACCTAATCTAATATTGATTCCAGAGCATCTACTAGCAACGCTAAATACACCTCTCTGGGCACCTCGTAGCCACCGAACTGCAACAGGTGCTCAGTCATCCACTGGGTGTCTAACAGAACTGCTTCTTCATCTCTTAGCCATTCGACCAAATGTACTAAAGCTATCTTGCTGGCGTCTGTCTTGCGGCTGAACATGCTCTCACCAAAAAATACATTCCCCAGCTTGATTCCATAAAGCCCACCTTGCAGACCTTCACTATCCCAGCACTCGAACGAATGGCCAAAACCTAGCTGATGAAGCTCCACGTAGCTGTCCTTGATCACGGGATCGATCCATGTTTCCTCGCGTTCCGAACAACCATCCATGACTTCTCTAAATGCAGTATTATGCCGGATCTCGAAAGCCTCCTTACGCAGTGCCTTTCTCAGTCCTCTGGGAATATGAAACCTCTCGTCCAGCGGGATCAACCCACGTGACATGGGCGAAAACCACATTAACTCGCCATCCTCAGCCATCGGGAAAACTCCTTCGGCATAGGCTCCTAACAAAATATGTGGCGGTATCATTTCCATACAGAAAATATCTATGCACCGAGATCACCGAATGATCAATAGAGATTTCTATCAGCTGTCTCATATTTTACGTGCATTATGGGTGGAATACGCTTTTATTTAACTATGCCAGAAAGACTCAAATCAGCCATCCGCGATATCCCTGACTTCCCTAAGCCAGGAATTCTCTTCAAGGACATCAGCCCTATCCTTTCTGACCCCGATTTACTCCAACATTCTATCGACTTACTTGTAGCGACTGTTGAAGGAGAAAAAATTGACAAAGTAGTGGGTATCGATGCACGAGGATTCATCTTCGCCGCTCCCGTCGCTCTGGCTCTCAAGGTCGGCTTCGTCCCGGTTAGAAAAGAAGGTAAGCTCCCATGGAAAACCTTTGGCGAATCCTACACCCTTGAATATGGTGAAAATACCGTAGAGATCCATCAGGACGCCATTGCCCCGGGTGACAAGGTCCTCCTCATTGATGACTTACTTGCTACTGGTGGCACAGCTTCTGCTGCGGTAAAACTTATCAATAAACTCGGAGCGGATCTCGTCAGAGTCTCATTTCTTATCGAACTAAATGGTCTCTCAGGAAGAGACAAAATCGACGCCCCTGTAACATCGATCATTCACTGCTAATAAACAAAAACTAATCTTCATTCAAAAATTATAATTAAAAGAAACTATGCCAAACTGGGAAAAATACACCGATTTACTCCGCTACCAAAAACTCAGGTTTTCACTCGATCTATCACGTACCGATATGGAACCATCATACATCGATGCACTCCAGCCTAAGATAGATAAGGCTTATGCTGACCTCGTGAAGCTAGAAGCTGGGGAGATAGCTAATCCAGATGAAAACCGTATGGTTGGGCACTACTGGTTGAGGAATCCTGAGCTGGCACCCACCGAGGAAATTAAAGCTCAGATTACTGAGCCTATCACCCAGCTAAAGCAGCTAGCGCATGATGTCCATCAGGGTAGGATAGCACCTCCCGCTGCTGGCTATTTTGAGAATCTTCTGATCATCGGTATTGGCGGCTCTGCTCTGGGTCCACAGCTGGTCTATGAAGCACTTGGAACTGACAGCAAGCTCACCACATTTTTCTTCGATAACACTGACCCAGCTGGCTGTGATGCTACTCTGAAAAAGATCCGCAGATCTGGCGGACTCAGCAAAACCTTATCCCTAGTAGTTTCAAAATCTGGCGGAACAGCAGAAACTCGTAACTCGATGCTAGAAGCGCAGCATGCCTACGAAGAAGATGGGCTGAACTTCGGAGCACACACCATCGCTATCACCGGAGCAGGCTCAAAGCTCGACCAATACGCTGATTCTAATCACTTTATCACCCGACTTCCTATGGAAGACTGGGTCGGAGGTAGATCCTCCGTTATGTCTACCGTAGGGCTCGTCCCAGCAGCACTTCAGGGAATCGACATCGATTCATTCTTAGAAGGTGCGAAAGAAATGGATTCCCGCACTCGCATCCCAGACACTTCAAAAAACGCCGCCATGCAGCTCGCACTCGCTTGGCATCATGCAGGAAATGGTAAAGGTGAAAAAGATATGGTCGTCCTCCCATACAAGGACTCACTCGTGCTCTTCTCCAAGTATCTACAGCAGCTCGTCATGGAGTCGCTCGGTAAGGAACATGACCTGGATGGCAACGTCGTTAACCAGGGCATCGCCGTCTATGGTAATAAAGGCTCTACAGACCAGCACGCATACGTGCAGCAGCTCCGCGATGGAGTGCATAACTTCTTCGCCACATTTATCGAAGTCAGAAAAGGCAGGTCCGGCAGTAGCATCGAAGTCGACCCAGGGAACACCAGCGCAGACTACCTACAAGGGTTCTTACGTGGCACCCGCACCGCGCTCTACGAGTCGGGCAGAAAATCCATCACTATCTCTATCCATGAGGTCACACCACACTCACTCGGGATGCTCATCGCACTCTTCGAGAGAGCCGTTACCTTCTACGCATCATTGGTAAACATCAACGCCTACCACCAACCAGGTGTGGAAGCAGGTAAAAAAGCAGCTGGGGATTTCCTAGAAATCCTCAACCAAACGCGCGGCGCACTCACTGGCTGGCAAAAGACCGCTGCTGATATTGCAGAGGCAATCAGCCACGCTCCAGAGGACGTCTACCACGCCCTCGTGCACCTCGCAGCAAACTCAGAAGCCATCCAGAGCGAGGGAGAAAATCCGAGCGAGGACACCTTCATGCTCTAACAGTCTAACTTACTAATCATGATTACGTGCTAAGATTCGACCGCTACATCGGAAAAAATATATTTACTACGACTCTGTTCGCAGTAGCTATCCTGAGCGGTGTATTCATGTTAGGAAATATTTTCAAGGAAGCTCGCCCACTCTTCGTGGGCAAGCATCCTTCCCCCATACTCGTCCTCGAGTTCATCCTCAGTGTGCTCCCCTTCTCACTGATGTTCACCATTCCTTTTAGCTTTCTAGCTGCCGTTATGCTCGTCTTTGGGAGGCTCTCAGCAGATAATGAAATACTCTCTATGCGGATGTCTGGACAAAGCCTATCCCGTATTGCAATGCCTGTTTTCATCGTTGCAGTAATGCTCTCTGGATTTTGTTTCTGGCTCAATGTAGAAGTCGCCCCGCAAGCAAAAGCCAGAGTAAAGACCTTGCTATATGAAGCTGTAAAAGAAGACCCTAATAAATTTCTAGACCCCGGAGTGGTGCAGACTCAGCTCAAAGATAAACGTATTTATGTCAGGGATAGAAAAGGCAATACCCTCTATGGACTCCACATCCATGACGTGGGTGCGGTGGATAAAAACTTCGCCTCAAATTTCTATATCTACGCAGAATCAGCTCTCATCTATGTGGACATGGAGACCAGCCAGATCAAGCTCAAGCTAGAGAACGCCTTTGCTCTATCAGACGATACCAATGGCACTAAAATCCCAACCACCGTCGGCGATGTTGACCCTGTTTTATTTAGCTTCGACAGCAATAAGAAACGTCGCATCAAAGCTTCCGCCATGACCAACAATGAAATCCGTAATTACCTCTCTAGCGACTCAGAAATCTCTACTAAAGACAGAGCTAAATTATCTAATGCCGTCACCTCTAGGCAGTCATTCTCACTCGCCTGCTTAGCCTTTGCCATCATCGGAGTGCCACTCGGGATAGGCACAAGGCGCAAAGAAACCTCCACCGGCTTTATACTCAGTATGGCAATCGGCATGGCTTACTTCCTATTCCACATCTTCGCTGGGCAGATCAAAGACGACACCAGTAACGTCTCTACAATTCTTTTCTGGCTACCAAACGTCTTAGCGCTTATCATAGGGCTTTGGTTATTTAAGAGAGCGCGTTCGAAATAATCGAAATGAAAACTTACCTCTAGTAACTGCCAAAAATAACGATTTTAAAATCCCCATGCCGTCCACCCGTAAAATCTTCAGCAAAGCCGCTACCGCTATCAAAAATTTCTTCACTGAGAATAGCATTGAGATTTTCCCTGTAAGACACGCGATTAAGGATTACAAAAAGAGCGAGATCAAGTATGACATCAAGGCGGCATTTAATGTGGCATTACTCGCACTCCCACAAGGCATGGCCTACGCAGCGATCGCCGAATTGCCCATTTACTACGGTATTGTAAGCTCGGTGATTGCCTCCATTGTCGCACCACTTTTCTCCAGCTCGCGCCACACCATTCTAGGACCCACGAATGCAACATCACTGATGGTGTTCACCTTTTTCGCCTCATCAGCAGCTGCCACTATGGATAAGGCGCCACTAGTTTACATGCCGTTACTCGTCTTCCTAGTAGGCATCATCTCTGTCCTTGGTGCATTATTTAAAATTGCGGACCTACTTCAGTTCGTATCTCGTAGTGTGCTCGTGGGCTATATCTCAGGCGCTTCTTTCCTGATCATGAATGGCCAGTTCAAACACATTTTCGGAGTCGCTGACCCTCTCAACCACATCATCCTCACACACAGAGAGAACAACCAGTCCGTCAACTTTTTCACCAACTTCTTCGATCTAACTAGCCTCTGGGAACAATTTCAATGGCAGCCAATCATACTCGGAATCTTTACTCTCGCGCTTTATCTCCTGCTGATCAGGAAGCTGCCCATGCTGCCAAACTTCGCTCTCTGCCTCGCAATCTCATCCCTCATCGCATTAATTTTTAATAAGCTCACAGGTAACTTTGACCTCGCATGCTTCCAGCCCTTCCAGCTCGATAACTTCTCCCCAGCAATACCAGATTTCAACTTCAACGACATCGCCACTCTCGGCAGCGTAGCCTTCGCCATCGCATTCCTCGCATCACTTGAGAATACCGTCATGGGCAAATCTCTCGGCAGCCGCACCGGCGAGCGACCCGATGTCAACCAAGACATGTTCTCCGTCGGTATGGCTAACATCGCATGCTCAATGCTCGCCCCCATGCCCGCTTCTGGCTCACTCACCCGCTCCGCACTGAACTTCGAGTCTGGTGCTAAATCCAGGTTTGCCTCCATCTATACTGGCATCCTCTGTATGTTCGGATTCTATCTTCTCGTGAAGCTTCCAGTGGTGGAAAATATTCCCAAAGCCACTCTCGCTGCTCTCGTCGTAGGTATCGCCATCTCACTGATCAACTGGAAGAACATCCGTATTTGCCTTAACTCCACCCGCGATGACGCCATCGTCGTCATCGTCACCTTCGCAGCCACACTCATCACCCGGCTGGACTCCGCCATCTTCATCGGCGTGGCGCTTTCTATCTCACTCTTCCTCAGAAAAGCCTCACGGCCACAACTCGTGGAATATGAAGTCAATGATGATGGCGACCTCCGCGAGCGAGACGCAAGTAGCGCCAGACCTAACCCCGCCATCTCCATCGTCCACGTAGAAGGAAACCTCTACTTCGGAGCAGCTGACCTCTTCCGCACCCAAGTCCAGCTCACCGCTGCCGATCCTAATTTAAAGGTCATCATCCTGCGCATGAAGAACGCCCGCCACCTGGACGCGACCTCCGTCATGGCTTTAGAGGATCTTATCAAGCATATGCGCAAGCAAGGTCGCCACGTCATCATCTCCGGTGCCACGAGAGACGTCTATAAAGTCCTCAAACAATCCGGGGTCCTAGCTACCGTCCTAGACGGTTGCGACCGCTCCCAAGGTGAGACTAACCTCTTCTTCACCTCCCCAAGCAACCCAAACCTCTCCACCCGCGACGCCCTCCTCAGAGCCCAAGAACTCCTAGGCACCAAAGACGCAGACATCAAAATTTTTTATGATTCGAGTCGGGATAAGAAGTGAATAGTGAATAGTGATTGGTGATTGATAAAAGCATACAAAGGCCGCATCTGCCAGGTCGCAGCACTCCGAAGTTCACTCACATGAAACCTTACCCATGGTTCTTAATCACCTCAATAAAATGCTCCAGATACTGGGCAGCTTTTGCTTCGCCTACTCCTTTGATACGCATCCCTGCTTCCATACTTTTGGGGCGCAGTCTGGTTAAGTATTCTAGGGTTTTGTTAGAGAAGACTACATAGGGGGGGACGGATTGGTGTTTGGCTATATTTGCACGTAGATCCTTGAGAGCAGCGTAGAGCTTGGGATCAAAGCCCATTTCTTCTATCTCCACATCCAGCCCAGTCTTAATCGGTGACTCATCTCGCGCTGTTCTAGCATTTGGCCATGCCATCATCGCTACCGCTTTCCCTTGCATCACGGAGTCACCCAATGGGGTGAGTGTCACCAGAGGATACTCGCCTTTCTGGGTATAGATCAGTCCTGCATCGTGCATGTATTTGAAAAGTTCATTCACTGTAGCAGTGCCAGCTTCTTGAAGCATCCCGTAAGTAGTCAGCGCGTCTAACCTATTCTTGAGGATGTCTTGTGAGCGGCTTCCCATGAGCATCTGGACGATCTTTCCCCTACCAAATCTCCCTTCCCACTTACCCGCACTATTCCTGCTCATGCGTGCTACTCCACTGAGTGCCTTGCGTAGCATGAGAACTTCTGACTCTGTGCCCTTGCGGGAATCGCCGCCAAACTTGCTCTGACAGACATCGCAGCTGCCGCAAGTTGCTGGATTTTCCTCGCCGAAATAATCCATGATCCACTGCTGGCGACACTGCCGCGAGTAACACATCTCAATCATTGAGTTAAGTTTTTCACGATCGCGAACGTTTTTTTCTTCCAGCGCCTGACGGTTGACCGGAACCTGTGAGGCCAATATATTAGGCTGTAACAATCGAGTCCCTTTCGCGCGTGAACCAGCAATGTCGAATCTCTCAATCAGTCTATTTTTAGCCAGCACGCCCAGCGCGCTACCCACTGCCATCCCATTCTTGATATCGGCTCCCTCCTTGATCTGATCAAGTGTTTGTCTCACTTCAAATTCTTGGTTCGCCGCATTCAGCAAGTATTGATAGATACTACAAATGTCTGGATAGCTCGGGTTCACTCCATCAATGAAAAACTCCTGGGTGCGGGTGTCAGCGTAGTTGAAGAAAAGTTCGCAAACGGAGGCCTCGCCATCACGCCCAGCTCTTCCCGCTTCCTGGTAATAGGCTTCTACACTTCCGGGGATTTCAAAATGGATCACGAAGCGGACATCAGAGCGGTCAATGCCCATACCAAAGGCATTTGTCGCCACCGCCACATCCTTGCGCTTGCTGATGAATTCATTCTGCGTTTTCTCACGCTCCGTATCACTCATTCCACCGTGATAGGCAATGCAAGAAACGCCCCAACTACAAAGCATTTCAGAAACTTCATCCACTCGTTTGCGTGTGGCGCAGTAGATGATCCCGGTCTTCTGATCCGCAATGATTTCTTTCACGCGCTTGTATTTTAAACTGTGTTTCTCGGTGGCAGTGATCGCTAGTGAAAGATTGGGACGTGCGAAGCCGCTGACCATTTCAAATGGATCACGTAGCTTTAATACGCTAAGAATATCCTTTCTAACGACCGCAGTCGCGGTGGCGGTGAAGGCCACACATAGTGGGCTACCGATGCGCTGTAGTGCAGCACCCAGCCGCATATAGTCTGGTCTGAAATCATGCCCCCACTGGCTGAGACAGTGGGCCTCATCCACCGCAAAGAGTGAGATATTCACATCCTGCATTGCTCTCATAAATGACTCTGATCGAAACCTCTCTGGCGCGATGTAAACCAACTTATATTCGCCTTTCCGCATTCGTGAAATCCGATCTTGCTGCTCACCATGGGCGAGTGAGGAATTGATCATTGTAGCGGGAATATTCCTCGCCTCAAGCGCATCGACCTGGTCCTTCATCAATGCAATCAAGGGACTCACCACGAGCGTGACTCCTTCAAGACAGAGCGCAGGAAGTTGATAGCAGAGAGATTTACCACCACCTGTGGGCATCACTACCAGGCCATCCGCACCACTGAGAATACGCTGCACAACATCATCCTGACCATCAAGGAAGCCATCAAACCCGAAATATTCCTTGAGGGCATCGAGCGGTTGTTTGATCACCTTGCTCATGAACTTAGCCTAACAGGTCTCCAATTGAGCCAAAGTCTGGCACCATTAAACGTTTGTATAATCGAGTGGCTGAGCCGTCTGTTAGACTTGCCAGAAAATCACACAGTAACCTTCTTCTCTCCGCAAGAGTCTCACCCTGACGCATCTCATCAGCCACCTCTTTTGGAAGTAGATGATAAGGACTATCTTCGTCGCCTAAAATATCCCATAGCTTAGAAAGTAAGTGATCACCCTTGTACTCTAGCTGATTTAACTCAGGTGACTTAAACACTAAATCATAGGCCATCTTCTTAAATTCTCTCGTCTCAGACAGCACTCCCTGTTCCACCACGAGCTTATATTTATATCGATTAGAAACCTCACTCATGAAGTTTAAATCCTCTTCAATTCGCACACTCTGGATGTATCTTCCTATCCTATTCCCAGCCATCAGCTCCACACGATTACCACGGATAGATCTTAGTAAGTCTCCCACTGGCGTGCCTTTCTCAACACCGCAGTCATTTTCCTCAGCCCAGCGTTCTACGCGCTCGATGGTAAGAAATCCCGCTCTAACAGAATCTGCGAGATCATTTAGCGAGTATGCAGTATCATCTGCCCAGTCCATGATCTGACACTCGATAGAGCTAAACCCATCACGCATTTTCCCCGGTGTGTGTTCCGCAGGGAAATCTCGCCCACCAAACACCCAGTCTAGGTAATGTGCTTGTTGATCATAGAGGAAATGGTTGTAAGGACGCTTGTCACCGTCACAAAGTTCAGACCAGAGCGTTTTATACTTCAGCACAGAATCCACAAACGCGCGGCTTGGGTTCATGCCTGTCTTACTGGCTGAAAAAATTCTGTCTGCTAGGAGCCTGAGTGTCTGTGCATTCCCCTCAAACCCTCCAAACTCGCCCATCAAGCGATTCAGCGTCCGCTCCCCAGCATGTCCAAATGGTGGATGCCCAAGATCATGAGAAAGACACGCAGCCTCCACTAAATCTGAGTCGATGAAGTAGCTGTCGTTTAACAGATTGGATCGAGTATTGAGAAAATTACAAATCGACCTGCCTATTTGCGCCACCTCAAGCGAGTGAGTGAGCCGCGTACGATAGAAGTCATACTCGCCACTCCAGAAAACCTGCGTTTTGCTCTGTAATGAACGAAACGTAGGCGTATGAAGGATTCTATCCCGGTCCACCTGAAAGGCGGAGCGATAAGATTCGTAATGCTCTTCCTCTGAGATCCGCTCAGTATCAAAATGATTATAAAAGGTATTCTTCGCCATGGGGCTAGAAATGAAAACGGGCTCAAATGCTATTATCTGAACCCACTAATCATTATTATATTGGTAATTTATGGTGCATTAAGAACTGTAAGCGTCTTCCACTCGTTTAGCAACATCGCGGTAGCCATAGTCCACTTCGTAGATCTGCTTGAAGCTCTGGAGTGCTTTATCCATGTCTTTCATTTTGGTATAAATAAGACCCATTTCGTAAAGTACTTCTTTCTTCGTTCCATCCATAGCGTGCAGATCCTCCAGCGCTTCCTCGAGCTGATGATTCGCAATGTCATGCATTCCTTTAGAGTCGAACGATCTGCCTAATGTGAGCAAAACACGAGTTCTGATGTGCGGATTGCGTTTTGCTTGCTGAAGGTGCGGAATGGCGCCGTTGTAGTCGCCAGAATTATATAATGCCAAGCCGAGATCAAACCTGAGCTGAGGATCGGTAGGATTCTGATCAACACGAGCCTTAGCTTCAGTGACCGATTCCGTCGAACGTTCCTGCTTGTAGGCTAGGACCTCAGCTTTGAGTTCCTCATTATCAGGATCAGAGCTGAGCTGTTCTTCGAGCTTTTTGATCTGCTCTTCAGCATCCCTGTTCTTCATTTTCTCAGCCTTGTTCTTCAGAGTATTGTCCTTATGGCTGAGCTGATAAGCCCAGCTGTAGAAAACGTGCGCATCTGGCCAGTAGCCGAAGTCCTCATAGATTACCGCGATCTCCTTAACCACACCGAGGTTATTCTGATCCGCATGATATTGTTCCATTAGCTTAGCTAGCTTGGCTTTTTTCTGATCACGCGTCATACCAGCTCTGTCAGATTCTTCCTGCTCTTTGTCGCCAGATGAGTCTTTCCTCGTGTCTTCTAACCCACCGCCTTTTTCCCAGCCACCTTTTTTCATGGAGGCACGGGCGGTCGCATCTTTCTCGCCTTTCACAGCATGGATATCAGTAGGATCTTGCTTGATGATGTCTTTATAAACGTCAGCAGCTTCCTGCGGGATATCGCGCGCTAGATAGTAACTTGCTAACTTATGCAGTAACTTTGTATTCTCAGGAGCTCCCTTTCGCACAGTTTCTAGAGCAAAGATTGCAGTCTCCATTAAGTTCTGCTGAACCGCAGTATCAAATAACAGGTCATTTAGCGTCCCGCTATTAGGATCTTTCTCGAGTTCTTTTTCGAGTGCCATGAGGCCAGCTCTTACATCTTTTTTGAGCTGGCTTTGTAACCGAGCAGTTGAAATACTGGAGCTAAATATTTGTGACACAGCGTTGCCCTTCTTTTTGCCTCCGCTCGTGGTCTTCACAGCGCAACGCCTGGCTAATTTCCTGGCATCCACAAAGCCTGGGACATCTTTTAGAATCGCCTGGCAGAGACTCACTGCATAACTAAAGTTCTGAAGTTCTACAGCACTGAGTGACTTCAGCCAAAGCACTCTTATGTTTTGCGGTAATTGATCTTCTGGAATTTCTAAAATTGGTTCGCTCATAATTGATGGATATTAATATCTTGAATAAATACTCTGAAATAAAAATATGCCCTTTTTCGCTATCATGGCAAGCTTGCACTACAGATTTTCTTGCCTTCACAAAAAAAAACTGTTGTTTCTCTTCTAATACGATCTTAAATTCTCGCCTCGAAAACCACCACCAGTTTGGGTGAAACCATATCTGAAGTATTCAATACTTTACCCTCGCTTCATCTGCCGCAACTAGTAAAAAATGCCCGTCAATGAAATAGGCCGATGGATCCATTGTATGCTGGATAATACCCAAAAGCTCGTAATATTACGAAATCCGTTAGTATCAGTGTAGTAAACGGCCTCTAAAAAAACGTCGCCCAGTGATTCACTCAGCGACGCTTTATTATTAAATGATTGTGATTCTTATTTCTCTAATACTTTGATGAACTCAAACTGATAGCAAAATGGTCCTTCTGGTGAACCTGGTCCAGGATTCTCGCCTAAGACATGCTTCGCTGGAATCCAGAACTGACGCTTCTCGCCGACCTTCATGAGCTTTAATCCAGCACTAAATGCAGGGGACATTTTAGCGAGTGGTATGGGCACCGCCTCTCCTCCTTGGACCGAGGTATCGATCACTTTTCCAGTCTTATCCCAGCCCGTGTAATTGACTAAAATAACGTCTTCTGATTTGGGCTGAGCGCCTTTACCTGGAGTGATCACAATGGATTTTACTCCACCTTCAGATTCAATTGCATTTTCGGGGATCGTCACTAAATCAGCCGGTACCTCTGGCATCTTTGGTGCGGGCTTAAAGTCTAATAGCTCTACATCAAAGCAGAGCATTCCAGACGGAGCTCCAGGTCGTTGCGCAACTTCACCATAAGCAAGGTCTGCAGGGATCCATAAGCGACGTTTCTCACCCACCACCATGAGCTTGAGCCCCTCTGTCCAGCCTTTGATCACACCGTTTAAAGGGAAGGAAGTGGGCTCGCCACGCATCACTGAGCTGTCAAACATCTTACCTGTCTTATCCCAACCTGAATAGTGGACAGTGACTTTATCAGTGATTGTCGGCATGTCTGTCCCAGTGCCTTTTTTAAGAACTTTAAACGCCAGACCTGATGCAGTCTTCACTGCATCAGCTGGTGCCGCTGCTACATCTTTAGGAACATCTGGCATCTTAGGGGCCTTCTTGATTTTTAGTAATTCAACATCGAAACATAGCGTGCCAGATGGCCCACCTGGTCGTGATGGAGTATCTCCATAAGCTAAATTTGCAGGGATCCAGAATCGACGTTTTTCGCCCACCACCATAAGTTGCAGACCTTCGGTCCAGCCCTTGATCACACGGTTTAGAGGAAATGAAGTCGGATCACCGCGCTTCACTGATGAGTCAAACATTTTACCGCTAGTCTCCCATCCTGAATAATGAACTGTGACCGTGTCTTCTGCGGTCGGCTTCTCTTTTCCTGTACCAGCCTTGAGTACCTTTGATGCGAGGCCAGAGGCCGTTTTCTCTGAGTCAGCAGGTGCCGCAGCAACATCTTTCGGTGCAGCAATGTCTTCAGCTTGAGCAGCTGGGGCTTGTCCCGTAGAGATGTTCATCGCGCCGAAGGCGACGACACCCACTAGGCCTGTGACGAGTATATTTCTAAATGTAGTATTTTTCACGATGGAGGGAAGCTCTTGCACTTCTTGCTTCATGTCAAGCTACCACCTAAGGAATTATCAAATTATAGGGATTTTTCTATATCTTATATCCATTTCATGCCTATCTAACTAAGGTAATTAACAATATGAATGAGGAAATACAACATCCAGTATTAGGCATCGATCATGGTGAGGCTCGTATCGGTCTAGCGATCACAGATCCCGTAGGCATCATGGCACACCCACTGGAAACGATCCAAGTGAAGACGACCGACCCCATTGAGCGGATCATCGCTCTGGTTAGCACCAGACAAGTCAAGCAACTAGTCCTGGGACTCCCTCTGCGGATGGATGGGAGTGAAGGAACGGCAGCGGAGAAGATTAGGGCGTTTGGTAGAGAACTTGCTGAAAAAATAGATCTTCCACTTCATTACATGGATGAGAGTCTCACCACTGTTGCTGCTGCGGAGAAACTTCACCAAGCAGGAAAAAACGCAAAAAAACAAAAAAGCATTATAGATCAAGCAGCTGCCGTAGAAATCCTCACTAACTGGCTAGATCAACATTCTCCTGACTCCTTTTCCTAACATTCACCTATGTCTAAACTCAAACTTACTATCGCCTACGATGGCAGAAATTTCTCAGGCTGGCAGTCACAGCCTAATGGCGCTACAGTCCAAGATTCCCTCCTTGCCGCTCTGGCAGAAATAGCCAAGAAGCCAGTGCCGATCCATGGCTCGGGCAGGACCGATGCGGGAGTACATGCAGATGGTCAAGTAGCCCACTTCGAGCCGCCAGTAGAGATCGACATGAACCCCTACAACTGGGTGCCTGCGCTAAATACCAAGCTTCCTCCTAGCATCCGTATTTTGGACTGTGTGGAAATGCCGGATGATTTCCATGCACGCTTCTCCGCTAAAGAAAAAACTTACCTCTACGATCTCTGCTTAGCACCCGTCTTACATCCACACATGTATGGCAGAACTTGGCATCTACCCCGTCAGTTAGATCCTATTTCACTGGAACAAGCATTAGAGCATTATCTAGGCGAGCATTGCTTCCGAGCTTTTGCAGCGAACCGTGGAAATGAAACTGCTGAGACTGATTACACTCGCGTCATCACACGCTCAGATTTTCATACTCACCAAGATGGCTACCGCATTACCTTCACGGGTAATGGCTTTATGTATAAAATGGTGCGGCTTCTCACTGGTGCGGCGGTAAAAGCAGCACAGGGACAACTCAGACTGGATGACCACTTAACACTATTAGATCAGCCAGAAGAACTCCCCTTCGGAAAATCTCCTTTCTGCGCACCACCAGATGGACTGACTCTTTTAGATGTTCAATACTAGTTTTCAGAAACCCTACCAATGACCCAGTTCTCTCAGAGCACCTAGTCTGTTAGAAAGATCTTCCTTGGTGATTTCTTGTAACCTAAGAGTAGAAAATGCCTCGCAAGTATAACTAGCAGCCACTGAGCCACGCGCCATTGATTGACAAATATCATCAAACGAAAACTGATCAGTCTCCAAATTATCTAAGTAACCAGCCATTCCCCCGAGAAAGGAATCCCCTGCTCCGGTTGGATCCGCTACTTCTTTGAGTGGCCATGCATGGAGACGGAACATCTTATCATCGGGCCCAAACAACACTGCACCGAATTCACCTAGCTTGATAATCACATGCTTAGGTCCTTTTTCTAACAGTATTTCACCCGCTAAGATGAGATTTGATGTTCGGGCTAGTTCTCTCGCTTCAGATTCATTGAGCACTAATAAATCGATCTTAGATAAGACCACATGTAGTTGCTCATTAGCGATGGTGATCCAGAGATCCATCGTATCTGCGATGACAAATTTATTTACCCCGTCACACTGTGAAAGCATTTGCAGCTGATTTTCTGGTGACATATTTGCCAGAACAACTAATTCTGCGCCAGAAATTGATGTTGGAACTTTCACTTCCCAGCCTTCGAGCACATTCAAAGCAACGGCATGAGTCTCGCGGTCGTTCATGTTTTCCATGTATTCACCAGTCCAAGTGAATGACTCTGAGTCACTGCGCTCAACACCAGTTAGATTCACGCCGTGGCTCTCTAACATTTCTAAATGCTTCTGAGGATAATCATGTCCAATAATCCCCACCAAATTCACTTGATCTGTGTAGTAGCTTGCCGCTAATGATGCAAAAGAAGCTGACCCTCCAAGCAGGTTTTTAGCCTCTGCCTTAGGTGTTTTTACGTTATCGATTGCGATGGTTCCTCCTATAATGACTGACATAATTTTTTATCTAAAAGTTAATAATAATATTTTTTACTGAAACTGTCGCCTCCTCTATTGATTCGGCTGTGAGCAGGTCAGAAACGACGACGACTCTCTTCGCACCTGCCTGTGCCACACTCATTACATTCTTTCTGGTTATTCCGCCAATACAAAAGACAGGGATTTCTGAACCCACCCTATCTTGAACTAGGGAAATGTTTTCCATTCCTATCCCTAATCTACCCTTTTTGGTAGGCGTGGAAAATAACGGGCCGAAGCCAATGTAATCAAAACCATCCAGTAAGGCCTGCTCTGCTTGTGCTAGAGAATGCGTGGAGCGACCAATGATCATTTCATCGCCCACTATTGCCCTTACATCGCTGATAGATCCATCATCTTGACCTACATGCACCCCATCTGCCTTTACCTGCTCTGCTATTTCTGGAAAGTCATTTACGATGAATGGAATCTGAGCTTCACGGCAGATAAGCACTATTTGACGCGCCATCTCTAGTATCTCATCTTCGTCACAGCCTTTAGCTCGCAACTGGATCAGATCTACCCCCCCCTTGATTAGAGCATGCGTTACTGACTCGATGTCATTTTCTTCCACGTATCCTCTATCCACGATGCCGTAGAGAAGTGCTTTTTCTAACTCGTTTTTCATGGCCACTGCTTGGACAATTTTAACCTAACACACCAGATAAATCTTCATTGTTCTAATCATTTTCACCAAAAATAAATGATAATTAATACCATCCCTCTCATAAACATCAAAAAATGATCCTTGCTATAGAATACTGCATTCCTTTTCTGAGCTTAGTAGTGTGGCAGGAAAGTCCAACCATCGGAGAAATAATGCCTTAAATAATACCGTAGATACTCTAAATTTGCTTGCTAATACCACGCTTCAAGGATATTTCAACATCACTATTATGGAAGATGCACCAATACCAATCGCCGAACTCGAACAAGGACCATCAAAATTTGAAGAATTTCTTGAAAAGAATCAAAAGAAACTTTTTATTTTAGCAGCCCTCATTTTTCTAGGCGTTTTAGCTAATGTCCTCATGACAGGACTAGAGAAAAAGAACGCCGCAGAAGCTGGCGCAGCATTCATGCAAGCGACCGATGAAGAAGCTCTAAACAAAATTATCACCGACCATTCCAGCAGCCCAGCAGCTGGCACTGCCGCTATGGCTATCGCTCAGCTGAGAACGACTGATGATGACAGAACAGCCGCTCTTATTCACTTCATTGATAACTATCCAAATCACCCCGGAGTTCCCGCCAAGCTTCTAGAGCTGGCGTTGATTCAGATGAATTCTGGTAACAATGGCGACGCTGACCTCACTCTCAACAAGCTGATCGCAACTGACCAGTCTGCATTCCTCGCACCAATAGCTAAAATCACACTCGCAGACATCGCAGCCTCCAATAATGAACTTGAAAAAGCGGAAGAAATCTACACTGAAGTCAAAGACAGTCAGACTCATTTCTCAAATGTAGCTGCTGAAAGACTACTTTATTTGAAAGCGAAAGAGCCTGTACTTGTTAAGAAGAAGCCCGTTGCCCCAGTTCCAGGTGAGGGAATAATCCCGCCAACAGCTCCGGCACCAGCAGAACTCACCACACCATCGCTAGAGCTGCCCGCTCCACCTACTACGCCCAGTCCGAACGTTGTTCCAGTGCCTGATAAAGAAAACACCCCTGAGCAACCCTAACGAGCTAAGCACGCTAAACATTAACATTTCTTAACTTTTAAAAAAAAAGAAAGATGTTCACAAGTCTCCGCGTATATAGTATTCAGTAATTATAAGACAGTAAGTATTTAATCATATTCAACATTTCTTCATATCACCAATAACACTCATTAATTTAAAATAACATAACCAACTAAATTTCAACCTCTAACTAAATAAACCAGTGTCAGTATTCAAAAAATATATCAGTAACAACGAAGATGGAGCAAAACCTGCCTCATCCACACCGTCTACGCCAGCAGCAGCTCAGCAATCCAGCCAAGCTAAATCTTCTCTGCCACTTTCTAAGCAAGATCAGTCAGCCCCCACTAATACGACTCAAAACCAGCTATCTGATCCTACAAAAAAACCAGCAGCGACTAACGGTAGAAATGTTCTTAGTTCAGATGTCGAGATCAAAGGCAAAGTTAAATTTACTAACGACCTCGTTGTAGACGGACTTATCGAAGGTGAGATATACTCAGACGGTTCACTCACTGTTGGAGAGAACGCACGCATTAAAGCTGAAGTTCACACCCGTTCAGTTGTCGTCTACGGTAAAGTCCACGGCAACATCACCGTGACTGACCGAGTTGAGCTAAAGGCAAATGCAGAACTCATTGGAGACATCAAAGCAGCCACTATCTCTATCGAGGCCGGTGCTATTTTTGTAGGTAAATCAACGGTGGGCGCTCCTTCTACTCAAGTAATCGCAGCTCCTATCAAGCCTGATAACGATAACAATATCCACGACCACTCTAATAAAAAGGGAAAGCTCGCAGCAGCTTCTTAAGTAGTCAAGAAGCTGTAAAGAACCAGACCATGACCGATAAGTTACTTCAAAGCGATGGACAGCTTGGGCTAAATTTTTAGTTTCTAAATTCTAGCGATAAACTAAAGTAACCTGAAGTAGATTCTCATCATCTACTTCACCTAGATTTAGAGCGGTAACTTATCTAAAATTCTTACCTAAAAAGAACTTTACTCTAGCTCTTGTAGTTAGAGTATTTTTTTTTATAGTTCTCCCTTTTTCTCATCCATAACCCGTGACCACTGAACCTCAAATTCCAGACCATGACCGAATGCCTACTAAAATTGGTATCCTTGACTCTGGTGTTGGTGGACTGTCAGTTCTGTTAGAGATCATTCAACTTCTCCCCCACACTGAGATCGACTACATCGGCGACTCTAGTTGGTGCCCATACGGGACTAGATCTCCGCTAGAAATCCAGAATCGCGTCATCACACTATCTAAGCATCTCATTCAACAAGGTGCCAACATCATCGTCATCGCCTGTAACTCTGCCACCATCCATGCTGTGGAGTTTGCTAGAGAGCATTTTGATATTCCATTTGTAGGCATGGAGCCAGCAGTAAAACCAGCAACCCAGGCAACACGCTCTAATATCATCGGAATCCTCGCTACCGAGGCATCCATCGCTGGCGAGAAATTTCACCACCTCATTCATACCCATGCACCAAATAGTAAGATAAAAGTCATTACCCAGCCATGCTCTAAATTTGTAGATCTCGTCGAGGCCGGAACTCTATCAGGATCAGAAGTAGATGCAGCTATCAGAGAATACACCACTCCCATGCTAGCCGCTGGCGCAGACACCCTAGTGCTGGGTTGCACTCACTATCCTTTTCTAAGAGAATCTATTCAGCGAATAGTTGGAGATGACATCACACTCATCGATACTGGTGCCGCTGTGGCAAAACAAACCCAATCACTACTCTCTAACATAACTACTTCATTTTCTAACAGAAGCCTGAAAATAAATATCTATACTACCGGACACCTCGACCATTTAAAAACTATTTTCCCGACACTCTGCCCTAGTTTACAAGCAAGTACTCAATTAAATCACCTATCTTTACCATGAATTTTAATCAACTACCACTTCACGAGCGCATCCTTAAGGCTATCGCCGATACTGGCTACACTAAGCCCACTCCTATCCAGCTAAAAGCCATCCCTAAAGTAGCTAAGGGAGCCGATGTCATTGGTATCGCTCAGACAGGTACTGGCAAAACCGCCGCCTTCACTCTTCCACTGCTCTCAAAGTTAGTGGATAAGACTGAAGCCAACGAATCTCGCCACACACGCGTGCTTATTATCGCACCCACTCGTGAGCTAGTACAGCAAATTCATGAAAATGTCCGAGGCTATGCTAAATACACCAATCTCAGAACCGGCGTTATCATCGGAGGAGTCAGTGACAAAGGTCAAATCGCTAAATTAAACTCTGGCGTAGACATCCTTGTAGCGACGCCAGGAAGACTATTAGATCTTGTTGAAAAAGGACACGGGAACTTTCATCAAATAGAAGCTCTAGTGCTAGATGAAGCAGACCGAATGCTCGACATGGGATTCATCCCAGACATCCGCACGATTGTCAAAAAACTCCCCAAAAGCAAACAAACACTCCTTTTCTCTGCCACACTCAATAGCCAGATAGAATCTCTCACCAAGGAATTCCTAAACTCTCCCACTCTCATTGAGGTAGAGCGCAGAGCTAGCCCAGCAGACACCATCGAACAGATTATTTATGAAATCCAAGATCACCAGAAAACTGAACTCCTAGAACACCTCCTCAATAGCTCGCACGAGTTCTATGCCGTCATGGTATTTGCCAGAACCAAGCTTGGTGCAGAAGAACTCAGTACCGCACTCAAAATGGAAGGCTTCACAGCCGAAGCCATCCATGGTGACCGATCTCAAGGCCAGCGTAAACGAGCTCTGGATGACTTCAAAAAAGGTAAGGTTCGTGTTCTCGTCGCCACAGATGTTGCCGCTCGCGGTATAGATGTCGATAGTATCACTCACGTCATCAACTATGATTTCCCAGAGCAGTCAGAAGACTACATCCATCGCATAGGCAGGACAGGCAGAGCGGGAGCAAAGGGAGTCGCCATCACATTCGTGACACAGAGAAATCAACAAGCTCTAAAGAAGGTAGAAAAACTAATTCAAAAAACACTACCAAAAAAGATAGTCGAGGATTTCGAGTATGATCAATCAACACCCGAACCAATCCGACGCCCCGCATCTAAGGTTGCACCTAAATCTGGAAGAACTGGTGATTATCAAAACAAATTCGCTAACCGCAAAAACAACGCAGGGGCAAAGCGTCCAGGTGGGAGTGGAAATAAAAGGAAATCAAACACAGGGAAAACTAGGCGTAAAAAATAATCATTCTGTGCTTAATAATGGATAGATTTTAGATTGCCTATGCTGACAGATCAGCCACGAATATCCCACCGAAATATTAACGCTAATTGTATGATTTACGCTTAACTAATAAACACACTGAAGAAGGCAACAAACACAATCAACAGTGCTGCAAAGAAGGTTGTTAAGAAAACTGTCAAAAAAGTAGCCCACAAAGTAACAAGTGAAGAGAAAAATACTAAAATGGTCATCTTCAAAGAGCGTTGTTATGCAGCCTTTCTCAACTACATGAACCGTGTCGAAAACGGAATCATGGACGATGAAATAGGTGACTGGCTAGCAGCCGAAGCCGTGTTCAACATTGCATAATAAACAATCAAGGTAACAACAAAACGGGCTTTCTCCATGGAGGTAGCCCGTTTTTTGTGTTACTAAATGATGATTTTCATTATAGATGGTTAACCATTTTATCAACTATAACGAAAATAATTTTCGTCTCAGCAGTCACACGTCACCTCGATGGTTAATAGCTTAGCCAGAGCCATAAAAGGAACTGCTATTAAAAGGAAGCCAACTTGAGCTAAACTTAAACGTATTTCTAAACATTGCTCCTAAAAAGGCGAAAGCCCCAGAGCTAGATGCTTTGGGGCTTTCAAATGGCTCCGGCACAAGGATTCGAACCTTGGACCTAGTGATTAACAGTCACCCGCTCTACCGCTGAGCTATGCCGGAGTTGAAATATCGCTCAGGGCTTTTTAGTGTGGAAACCCCTTGCGAAGAGCGGGAAATTGTCAGAACTAGGAGAAAGTGCAAGGAAAAAGAAGTAGTTTTTTGATTATTTTTACCCCTTACGATCCTTCGATAAGAACCACAGCATTTGCTGCTGCGTAGTGCTCTGCATGTGTGAGACTTATCTTGATGTCCACTACCTTGAGCATTTCAGCATACTTTCCACCACCACCACTCATGTTCACCCTTGGCTCACCAGAAGGCTGGCGTAAGATCTCCATATCGAGCCAGGAAATCTCTTTTCCTATTCCTGTCCCAAATGCTTTGGCGATGGCTTCTTTCGCAGCAAATCTAGCAGCGTAATGGATCACTGGACGTTTCTGGGACTCACAGTATTCCTGCTCGGCCTTAGTGAAGATACGGTTAACAAATTTCTCCTTGAACTCATCCATCGAGGAGCCAATCCGCTCTACTTCTACCACATCGATGCCGATCCCTAAAAGATTCATCTTTCTACTCCCCCAAGATTCGGGTTATAGCCCTGCATTAGCGCACGCATTTCTGCCACAGCCTGCTGGAAACCCACCCTCACTGAGCGCGCTACAATCGTGTGCCCTATATTTAGCTCCTTCAAGTATGGCACTTCATACAGCTCATGAACATTTTCATAATTGATCCCGTGGCCAGCATTGACTTGGACTCCTAAGTCATGCCCGCGCACCGCTGCTTTTCTAAGTCTATCTAACTCCGCATTTCGTGAGCTTACCTTCTCCGCTACCGCATTAGCAAAACAGCCCGTATGAAGCTCCACCATCTCGGCGCCTATCTTAGCCGATGCCTCAATCTGGTGAATATCCGGATCCACAAACATGCTGATTATCATCCCAGCCTTCTGCAGAATTTTCACCGTAGGCGCTAGCTCATTATAAAGTCCAACCACATCTAGACCACCCTCGGTAGTCACCTCTTCACGCGTTTCAGGCACTAGGCAGATAAATTTAGGCTTGAGCTTCAACGCAAGATCGATCATTTCCTGCGTGTTACCCATTTCAAAATTTATCGGCAGATCCGTAGCCTCCTTGATCCGGTAGGCATCCGCTTCTTGCATGTGTCGCCTGTCTCCCCTCACGTGGATGGTAATGGAATCCGCACCGCCTAACTTAGCATCTTCGGCCGCATCTATTGGGCTAGGTTCTGCATTTGGAGATTCTGGGAGTAGCGCGTAGCGAGCTTGTCGTAGTGTTGCCACATGATCAATATTTACACCGAGTAGTAAGTTCATTGTGCTATATGATTGCCCTATTGAGGCCGAATTGTCAACTGGCAGTGTATCTCAGATGTCCTAGATTAGCGAGGATGAGTAATGTTTAAAAAAACCTACTGACAAAACACCAGATCTGTAGAGTATACCACCATGCGCACAGCGGTATATGCAGGGTCATTTGACCCACCTACAAACGGTCACGTCTGGATGATAGAACAAGGGCTACAGCTCTTTGATCATCTCTATGTGGCAATAGGATCTAATCCCTCTAAAAATTATACATTTAGCGTGGAGGAACGGCTAAAAATGCTACGGGAGAGCCTACCATCCTGCGAACGTCTCACGATCTCACAATTCGACAACCGCTATCTGGTCGATTATGCCAATGAAGTGGGTGCCCACTACATCCTAAGGGGGATTCGCTCGCCAAATGATTATGAATACGAGCGTGTAATGCGTCACATAAATTCAGATATGGCTCCAGAGATCACGACTTCATTTCTAATGCCTCCGCGAGACATCGCCGAGTTGTCTTCAAGTATGGTGAAGGGGCTGATTGGACCAGCTGGATGGGAGGAAACCGTCCGCAGGTATGTCCCTCCGTTCGTTTTCGAACAGCTCCAGATCAAAAAATAGAAACTCATCAACGCCTTATTTAAAACCTAATAATTTCACACCTCAACCGTCTAAATAGTAATATGAATCACGAAGAATTTGCCCAATTAGTTCAGGACCAATGTGCCTGGACAAAATCACTCAAAACAGAAATGGCGCGCGTCCTAGTAGGGCAGGAACAACTGGTGGATCGGCTCATCATCGGACTGTTAAGTAATGGTCATATTATCCTAGAAGGCGTCCCAGGGCTGGCAAAGACCTTGGCGATCAACTCACTCGCAGGCTGTCTGGATACGGGCTTCTCCCGGATTCAGTTCACGCCAGATCTACTACCAGCTGACTTACTTGGTACTATGATTTATAATCCTCATGAAATGTCATTTAGCCCTAAGCTGGGCCCTATTTTTAGTAATCTAATCCTTGCAGACGAGATCAACCGTGCACCTGCTAAAGTTCAGTCGGCTCTACTGGAGGCGATGCAGGAAAGACAAGTGACTATTGGCGATACCTCTTATCCCCTACCCGATCCATTTCTCGTCATGGCTACCCAGAACCCGATCGATCAGGAGGGAACATACCAGCTTCCTGAAGCACAGCTAGATAGATTTTTACTTAAAGTACATGTGGATTATCCATCGAAACAAGAGGAACTCATTATTTTGGATAGGATGGCGACTTCTGCGAAAGCGGTGAGTACGAATAAAGTGATCTCAGCTGAAGAGCTGAAGGAGTGCCGTAACACCGTGAATGATATTTATATCGATTCGGCGATTAAAGAATATATCGTGGAACTGGTGCACTGTACGCGGAGACCTGGAAAAGTGGACCCGGGACTCGCACCGCTGATTCGCTCAGGGGCATCCCCTCGTGCGACTATTAATTTAGCGCTAGCGGCAAAGGCGAACGCATTCATGGCAGGCAGATCCTTCGTGACTCCGCAGGACATCAAGGATCTTGCTCCTGACGTCTTCCGCCACCGTATTTTACTTAGCTATGAGGCAGAAGCAGAGAATGTCACAACTGACGAGATCATCCAGCGTATATTAAAACGCGTGATTGTACCTTAATACCCTCAATTCAAAAGGATCTACTGTTATAGATTGCAAAGCACAATGGTAATGGTAGCTTTTAATAACACTATCTTTCATCCGCTTCATGCTTATTCGCCGCCTCATCATCAGACTCCGTATCGCGCTAACAATTTTGTTTGCCCTCGGAATGATAGCGGTGATTGGCGGCTTATTTTATCTCAATAGCACAGGACTGAACCACGAGATCCGTAAACACATTTCTAGCGAACTGGAGCAGCGTGGCATCTATGTGGAATTCGATAGCTTAAAGTATCAGTTCAGCGACGGCTTAGTAGCTAAAAACGTGAGATTTTACGGTGATGCGGAGCGAGTGACCAAGCTAGCTTCACTCCCCGAAGTCTCTATCAATCTCGATAAAACCAAACTCCTCAGAGGAATCAGCAAGATCAACAGTCTCTCTCTCACGGCAGCTGATATTGAGCTTCCCCTAAACCCAAAAGACCCGAATGCAGCAAGAGTGAAATTCAGTAATATAAATGGCAATATCGAATTTCCAGAAGCTGGCACTATTTCTACTAATAAGCTCACCGCTGAGTATCTAGGGATCGATATCACACTGGCTGGCAACCTTTGGCAGGAGCTAAATAGACCCACTGCCAAGTTCTCACCAGAGGCAGCAAGGAAGCGTGCTGAGGTCTACCAGAGTTTTCTAGATTACCTAGATCGCTGGAAATGGGATGCGGCGAACCCACCGGATCTGAGATTATTCGTGGAGGGCGACATTAATTCACCAGAGAAGATCAAGGTCGAATTTGACCTCATCGCACCTGAGCTAGACTACAAAGGATATTCGCTGCAGAAGGTGCAGATGATTGGTGATTTCAGCCATAATCTACTCACCGTTGACAGCCTGTATTTTAAAAATAAGGACCAAGAAGCACACGTCGAAATGGACTATGATTTCACTATCAGCGACGGTAGATTCCATGTGGATAGCAATATCCAGGTGCAAAAATTTGTGCGCAAATTCTTCAAACGAGAACTCTTTAAAGGCTTCAACATTAATGGTGGATCTGAGATCAATGTTAAAGGCTATTTCAAGCTCCCTGCTAGGGAAGAAGATGCAGTCTTTGCCGCTATCCTCCCTTCATTTATTAAGCCATTTGCTGAGCTAGAGATCAAAGCTATTGGTAATACCAAGTTCTCATCTTACGAGTATCTAGGATCAAATTTTGACTCTTTTAGCTCTGACTTTTCGTGGAATAATGGCGATATCTATCTGGATAAACTTCTCATGAAAAACCCAGATGGCTACCTACGCGGCAGACTGCTGGTCAAAAATAATATCATCACCTATGAAACAGAGACCACCCTACCAAAACGCACCTTTATACCGTTTATCAAGAAAGGCGGGAAAGTAGAGGCTACGATCAATCAGATAAAACTAGATCCGGACTCAAAGGTATTCTGTAAGTCTAAAGGAACCATTAACGCGAACGATCTAACAGACTGGGTTTCTGATGGTGAAATCCACCTTACTAAACTCACTTATAATGAGCTATATTCTGAGTCATTTATTACTAAATTCCGCTGGCTAGATGGGGCACTTACCGGTAGCGCTACTCTCAAAGACTCTCGCTCTAAAGACATTTCATTTGAGCAACTAGACTCCTCATTCCTCTGGAAGGATGACGTTCTCACCGCCAAAGTAGATCTCACTAAACCAGTGATCAAAGGTTCTTCATTGGATTCATTCAAAGCCTCTGTTAGCCTCCAAGACAAGCAGCTAAAGTTAACAGATATCTCTGGTAGCCATCCATCTGGAAAGCTAAGTGGCAGTTTCTACACCAGTGATGAATACTATCATTTCAACCTCATTTCAACGATCAACCCATCCGTGTTGACACCTTTTATCAAGAATGAGAAAACGGTAGAGTTTCTATCCCGTGCAGGAATTGATGCTCAATCTAGCAGCTATATTTCAACTATTGGCAAGCTTAGCCGCACAGACAAAACTGACTGGGAATCTGAAGGACAGGCTATATTCACTGAGCTGAAATTCACCGGTGTAGAACTCCACTCGATCAAAACAGACTACAAGATAGACAGCAAAGGATTACTCGCAACCGATAGTCGTCTCGTGTTCAACTACGATAACTATGCACTCTATAAACTCTTCAAAGGCTCACCAAAAGGCGAGGTCACCGTAGCTAAAACCTATATCGATAACGTGGCAAAAACGGCAACCCTAGAAGGAGTGAAAGGTCGCGCTCACCCAGCACAGATCGCACGGTTATTCCATAAAGGAGTTGCCGATCACCTCGAGGAATATCAGTTTTACAGCGCGCCTAACCTGGTCGCATCTGGTATTTTTGACCTGGTAAACAGAGAACCAGAGGATCAGAAACTAGACTTCACCTGTGATATTTCCTGCCCAGGTTTCAATACCAGATATAAGTTTCTCGATGGTAACCTGCTACTCAAAAACTTCTCAGCTAGTATCCAGGTAAAGCAAAATGAGGTGAAGGTCAGAAAGTTGAGCTGCCAATTATTTGATAAAGGAATTGCTCGAGGAAATTTATTTTTCATCATCCCTGAAAATAGCCCAGTTAAATATCAAGGAAATATTAATTGGAAAAACATCGATTTTAGACAATTAGGCTTAACGTATAATTTTGATGAAGTCCAGAGTGGTCGGCTTCGGGGTAATATTCAGTTCACAGGAGTTGCTGATGAAATCGGCTCCTTTAGCACTAAACAAGACACTATGGGTACCTTTGCACTCGAAAACGGTGATCTAGTATCGATCCCAGTCCTCGGTCCTGTGAGTATCATTATTAATCCGTTTATCTCTCCTCTCGCTGGCGGAAAAGCACTCAATGAACGCCTGAAAAACATCTCAGCTAGATTCAAAGTAGTCAACGGAGTCATTTTCAGCGATGACATCCAGTCCCTCACCCCAAGCCTCACCTTCTTCGGTGAAGGTTCAGTAAACCTTAATGACGACAAGATCGATATCACCATACGAGTAAATTATCGCGGTCTACTCGGAAAAGCCATGGAGCTGGGAGCTGAGATCATCAAGTTACCCTTACATGTTCTGAGGTCTGTCTTCTTGAATAAGAAGCCCGCAGAGACAGGACTCATCCAGGTGCGTGGGAGGGGGCACTATAAAAAACCCGTCTGGAAGCTTGTCCCCTTCGATCCACCGCGAGATTTAAACGTGCCATTATTCAGGCCAGGCAAGGCGCAAGCCATTCCTAAAGCTAAGCCAATACAGTAATTCAGTCATCCATCCCGATAGCATAAGCTTCATCCGCTGAAACGATCACCCGCATTGGCCGGCAGCAGACTTCACAGTCGTAGTCCATTTCAACGCTCCCTGAAGAAGTCCCAACCTCAGCCAACGCAAAAGAAAACCATTCAAAGCAACTCGGACATTGTATATCTGTTAGATTTTCTAGCATGTTTTCATTGTGCCCCAATTGCACATACTTATACTACTTCTTATCCTCATCAAGAGGGTGGACGCAGAGGCTAAGGTGGATGTGACCTCGACTCGATTCGAAGTCCCAGACCATACCAGGTAGCCCACATTTGAAATCCCATTTTCCGCCATCTTTACTAGGCTTATCCGCTGCGTTTTTATAAAAAGCCACGCGTGATTTCTCCCAGCCACCTCTAGTTTGATGGAGAGCATTGATCCGTGCCTTGATGGTCGGGGTGAAAATCTTTAATCGATGTTCCCACGCCTCTTTCAGCGTAACCTGAGTTTCTGCTGTAAGAGCAGGGAAAAGCATCCCCTGATCCGCTGGCATCAGCTGACTAGAGACCCCACTACCCTTCTCTAACAATCCTTTGTGACCATTCTTCTCAGTCTGCTGCTTCCAAGCCTTCATCAATATCTCCACATCCTTTTGCCATAAAACTGGCGGATTTGCTCCCAGCAAGATCGGTCCAAACTCAGTTATCTTCCCTCCTGCTATTTCTAAATTCACAATCGTGAGGTGATGCTCACACAAGCGCAGCGCAAATGGGGCTCCAGCTTCACGTGGATCACCAAAACAGGCTATATAATATTTGTCTAAGCCCTGTTCTCCATCCTGCTTCGCAACCGTCTCAGCCATCTTCCAGCCGTAGTCGGATAGCACCATCTTAAATAAGATTTCCATCGCTTTCTTCTGCTCCACATTAAGCTTCTTAATCTGTATCCCCTCGCGCACCCCACCTGTATATTGCTTGTGCCAGCGAGCTTTCGTGTCCATTGCCTGCAGACATTCGCCCTGTTGCTCAACATTCAGACCATTAAGAAATTCACCCGCTTTCTTACGCAAGCTATCTTCAAACTTCTCAGGCACCACCACACTCTGCTCCGCATGGCTAGTGGAAATACTCACAGCGAAAGCACACATAAAAAGAACCATAAAAAAGCCACTAATCGGCTTTATTTTAGTGATCGATTTAACAATAGGAATAGATTTAGAGATATTCATGCCTACAATTATAATAAAAAATACAGTCTGCAAAGTACCGATATTGTTTCTTTTAGTTTACTAAAGCGAGCAGCTAGTTAGCTATTTAATTACTTCCCAATACAAAACGCACCAAAGATAGCATCGAAGATCTCTTCCGTGTCCACTCTCCCCGCAACTTCTCCAATAGCATCGAGTGCATCCCTTAGGTCTAGGGCGCAAAACTCTGCTCCTATGGATGACTCAAGTCCTGCGCGGGCGGCGATTAGTGCGGTTTTGCCTCGGCGTAGGCATTCTTGATGGCGGGCGTTAATGGCAACGGCGTGTCCGCCCCAGGTAATCTCGCTGAGGAGGAGTTCGTCGGCTATCTTATTGCCTAACCGATCCATGCCTACCTCGCCTGCTACTTCGCTACTACAGGAAATGTTCACTCCCTCGGCATCTCGCCAATAGTCGTCAACTCCTAGATCGTTTTTGTTGATGACTAAAACATGGTTTCTACCAGCGATCTGCTCTTCTGTTAGAAGACGTTTGGTGGGTTTAGAGCCGTCCACAACTTCAATGATTAGGTCGGCTAGCTCGATCTGTTGCTCTGAACGCTTGATCCCCTGCTGTTCTATCTTGTCCTCCGAAATCCTTACTCCCGCGGTGTCGATCAGGCGGAGTGGTATACCCTGGATGTTGACCACTTCTTCTACAGTATCGCGGGTGGTACCCTCGATGTCGCTGACAATGGCTCGCTCGTAACCCAGCAGACCATTAAGCAGGCTAGACTTACCTACATTTGGCTCGCCGCAGATCACGGTCCGCACTCCCTCGCGTAAAATTCTTCCCTGTTCAGCGGTTGATAACATTTTATCGATCCCTGCGAGAACCTCATCGATCCGCTTGAGCATCGCTGCGCCAGTATCTGGATCGATGTCCTCATCTGGGAAATCAATAAATGCCTCGACGTGCGCCACGACTCCAATCAAATTTTCTCTGAGTGCCTCGCTCTGGTCACCGAGCTTACCCTGCATCTGCTCATGCGCAGCCCGCATCGCCAGATCAGTCTGGGCAGAAATGAGATCCATGATAGCTTCTGCTTGGGTTAGATCCATCTTACCATTTTCAAAGGCACGCCGGCTAAATTCTCCTGGATCAGCTGAGCGCGCACCACACTCTAACAGCCGCTCCAGAACGCGTCTGGTCACCAGCACACCGCCATGGCAAGCAAGCTCCACGACATCTTCGCCAGTAAAACTCCGTGGGCTTCTAAACACCGTCGCTAAGACTTCATCGATCACTAGACCATCCGCATTCACCACTTTACATAGCGTGGCGTATCGTTCGTCCGCATTTTCTAGCCCACCTTTACAACGTACTGCAGCGGCAGAGATCTTCACCGCATCCGTGCCTGAAACACGGATCAGTGAAACTGCTCCTACCCCGGGAGCGGAGGCTATGGCTACTACGGTAGTATTCATTAAAATGTTGCTAGAACTGACTTCATCACGCTCAGACATCGCTCATTCTCAGCCTTGGTTCCGATGGAAATCCTCACCCAACCAGGAAGCTTGTAGCCGCGCATGGCTCTGATGATCACTCCCTGCTTGAGCATTTCTGCGAAAAGCTGATCTCCATCACCCACATTCACTAGCACGAAGTTTGCCATGCTCGGGACATATTCTAGTCCCATTTGCTGAAAAGCTACTTCATAAAAGGCGAGCCCGTCGGCATTGTTAGAGACGGTTGCCTCAACGTGTGCGGTATCCGCTAGCGAGGCTAGGGCAGCACGTTGTGCTATTTCATTGGTATTAAATGGTTGTCTCGCTTTTTGTAAAATCTCAGTCACTTGGGGAGAACCGAGTCCATAGCCGATGCGCAGTCCAGCTAGTCCATACGCTTTTGAGAACGTCCGCAGAACGATCACATTTCTACCCGCTCTCACATACTTAAGAACGTCAGGTGCATCTGTGACAAACTCATAATAAGCTTCATCGAACACCACGACAACATGCTCTGGCACCTTCGCCATGAAGCGGTCGATTGTCTCTCCGTCCACCATCGTCCCGGTTGGGTTATTAGGATTCGCGATGAAGAGCAGACGCGTCTCATCGGTGATAGCCGCAGCCATTGCATCCAGATCATGGATGAAGTTCGGGTCTGGTACTTCCACATACTTTGCACCGAAAAGTGACGCCATCAGCTTATAAACCACAAAGGCGTGCTCGGCTGCGATCAAAGCCGCACCTTCATTCAAGAAACAGTGACATAGTAACTCAATGATCTCGTTTGAACCATTACCAAGAACCACGTTCTCAAGCTCCAGATCAAACTTTTCAGCCAGCGCACTGCGCAATTTATATCCACCACCATCTGGGTAAATATGCATCGCCTCAGCTGCATTACGGATCGCATCCAGTGCCATCGGGGCAGGCCCCAGCGGATTCTCATTCGATGCTACCTTTACGATGGTAGCTGGATCTAAACCGAGTTCCCGCGCCGTTTCCTCGATCGGTTTACCAGGCTCATAGGCATTTAAATCGCAGACGAATCGATTCGCAAATTTCTCTATCTTCATGAGGCAAACATTAGCGAGGGAATAAGCAGGTGCAAGTCTGTTTTACACACTTCTCATCCAGCATAATTTAACTTGGTATAGAATCATTTTTACCTCTTGAGTTCTTTAATCCGAATATTACGAAATTTGTATGTCTTACCCTTTTCACCATGGTGCTGAATTCCAATATGTCCCGCAGAGTCAACTTTATCGAGAAGGTCAGTAGTGACCTCACCGTTCACCCACACTTTTAGATGATCACCATTTGCAATGATGCGATACTTTATCCACTCACCTAACGGAGCTTGTAAACCCTTAGTTTTCTTTTGCTCAGCTGTCAATAGAGCCCATTTACGGCGACCTTCATCATACAGTCTACCTGTGTAGGCACGCGCTTTAGGGTCGCACTCAGCCTGGTAGCCCATGACCTTGCTTTTTTTAGGATCGACATGACAACGAAACATAATCCCACTATTTGCGGGTCCAACTTTAGGCAGCATGATTTCTACCTCGAGCTCAAAATCACTGTATTTCTTCTCAGTCGTCAGGAAAAACTTGTTGTTCCCTGTCAGATGAATCTCAGCGTCCACTACTTTCGCCTCCCCATGACTATACACATTTTTCTAGCCAATGAGATCCTTACCATTAAACAGATTGACCCACTGGGCTTCATTCTTGATTACTTTTTCTATCTGTTTCGGCTTCTCCGCGGGCTGTTGTGCAGAGAGAGTTCCGGTAGCTAAACTTAACAACAATCCTAATCCTAATAACTTATAGTTCATCATAGAGACTCAATATCTGGGAATGAGTTCAAGATCAAATAAAAAACTGACTCCCGTGACCATTCAAATTGCGTGAAAATAACGTGACTTTTGATATTTTCTTTACATTGATTGATTCTAATTTAAGCTATAATAATGATTAAATTAATCCTGACACTCACAGCAATCGCGGCAGCAGTCATTTCAACCTCATCATGTGCCACCTTCGCAGGTATGGGTCAAGATGTTCAGAAACTCGGGAGCAGTGTCGAGAAATCAGCCATTCGCAGCAGCCAAAGGTAATTTTCTTTATCAAAGCATTTCCATAGAAGGCATGTCGGTTTAGCCGTCGTGCCTTATTTTTTTGTCCGGACAGCACTAATTCAGTGAAACCACCTCCTTATTCATTTTTGTCCAGCAACGCAGCCATCACCTTGTGAATCCCCCAGCTACAGAGTATTAAAAAGATTACCAAAAAGAATCTTGCACCTTGGTGCTAGTATTCCTATTGTGAAGCAGCTTACGTCATGGACGAAATTTCTGATACTAACACTCACGTTATTGGGATGATTCCAGCTCGTTGGGCATCGACACGTTTCCCTGGGAAACCACTCCACATCATCGCTGGTAAACCTCTGGTTCAGCATGTCTGGGAACGCTGTCAGAAGTGCTCGCAACTGGATAGTATCATTGTCGCTACTGATGACGAGCGCATTTCGACTACGGCTCAGGAGTTTGGCGCTGAAGTAGTGATGACTTCTTCTGATCATCCCACTGGCACCGACCGGCTTGCTGAGGCGGCGGCGAAATTCCCCCACGCTACCCATATCATCAACATCCAAGGTGATGAACCGATGATAAACCCAGCTCTGATTGACGAGCTAGCGAGTTCACTGCTAGCAGATACTGACTTATCGATGGCAACTGCAGCGAATGAAATTACTGATGATGCACTTATCGTAGATCCAAATGTGGTTAAGGTAGTGCTCAAACTTAATGGTGATGCGCTTTACTTTTCCCGCAGCCCCCTCCCCTATAGACGCTCGCAAAGCCCAAGCTTAAAGATTTATCGTCACAAGGGAATCTATGCTTACCGGAGAGATTTCCTAGAAAACTTCGTCACTTGGAGTCCATCACCACTGGAGCAAGCTGAAAGTCTAGAGCAGCTTCGTGCACTGGAAAATGGAGCACGCATCAAGGTCATCATCACTGACGATACCTCAGGTGGTATCGACACCCTAGAACAAGCCAACGAACTCGAAACATTCCTTCACTCACAATCATAAATTTCACACACACACTTATCACATGGCAAAAACAACCAAATACATCTTCGTCACTGGCGGAGTCGTCTCATCACTTGGCAAGGGACTCGCAGCAGCATCACTTGGAACCCTTCTTGAGCATCGCGGACTCAAGGTTCTACTCCAGAAATTTGATCCTTATTTAAATGTCGACCCAGGCACTATGTCACCTTTTCAACACGGTGAAGTGTATGTGCTCGCTGATGGTGCTGAGACAGATCTTGATTTAGGCCATTACGAGAGATTCACTAATAGCGAATGTTCACGTCTTAATAACCTTACCTCTGGTCAGGTATTTGAAAAAGTGATTAACAATGAGCGAGCTGGTGTTTACCTCGGAAAAACCGTTCAGTTCATCCCTCACTGTACTGATATTATCAAAGATCGCATCCGCGAGGTTACTGAGGCAAATGATGCAGACGTTATCATCACAGAAATCGGTGGAACTACTGGAGACATCGAAGGTCACCTTTTCCTCGAAGCTCTGCGTCAATTCTCACTCGAAGTGGGACGCGCTAATGTCTGCTTCATCCACGTCACACTCCTTCCCTACATAGCTGCAGCAGAGGAGATCAAAACCAAACCGACTCAGCAGTCTGTAGCCAAGCTTCGCGAGATCGGTATTCAGCCAGACATCATTGTTTGTCGTACTGAGCATGATCTCGATGAAGACAACAAAGCAAAAATAGCGATGTTCTGTAATGTTGAAAAGCAGAACGTAGTAGCGTTCCGAGATGTTGACCACACCATCTACGAATGCCCACTCGACCTCAGACGCGACAAGCTAGACCGTCTAGTCTCTGACAAACTTGGACTAGAATCAGCCACACCCGACCTTGAGAAATGGCGCCTCTTTGTAGACCGTATTATTAATCCTACCTACGAAACAAATATCGCTGTAGTAGGAAAATACATCGAACTTCAAGATGCTTACAAGTCGATCTACGAGTCACTCACATTTGCTGGGGCACAGCATGACACCCGCGTAAACGTCCATCGTATTGACGCTGAAAAAATCGCCCAAGAAGGTCCCGCCGTTATTCTCAAGGATATGGATGGTATCCTTATTCCGGGTGGATTTGGTGACCGTGGCACGGAAGGAAAGATCATCGCCACTCAATTCGCTAGACAAAATGACATCCCATTCTTTGGTATCTGCTTAGGCATGCAGATTGCAACGATCGAATTCTCACGAAATGTTTGTGGACTTGAGAATGCTAACTCTACGGAGTTCGATAAAGAAACAGCTCACCCAGTGATTTCACTTCAAGAAGAACAAAAAGGACTCACAACCATGGGAGGGAATATGCGCTTGGGTGCTTCTGAATCAACTGTATTCAAAGGAACGAAAGCCTACGAACTTTACGGATCTGAGACCATCACGGAGAGACATCGTCACCGTTATGAATTCAACCCAGCTTACCGTGAACAGCTCGAAGAAGCGGGCCTGAAGATCAGTGCAGTCTCTGTCCCTGATAGATTAGTTGAGATCGTAGAGATCGCCGATCACCCGTTCTTCATCGGAGCTCAGTTCCACCCAGAATTTCTATCAAAGCCTAGTAAGCCACACCCGATTTTCGCTGGCTTTGTAAAAGCCGCCCTATCGTGCACACAATCTAAAGCGTAATCATTCATCATCATGTCAATCGAAGCTAAAATCAACGAACTCGGCCACACACTTCCAGAGGTGCCGGCACCAGCTGGATCCTATGTAAACTACACACGCTCCGGAAACTTACTCTTCCTCGCAGGTGGTATTCCTCCTGTGAATGAAGAATACACAGGTAAAGTCCCGACTGACACCAGTTTAGAAACCGCACAAGAAGCAGCGCGTATCATCACGCTGAACCGCCTTGCCGTGGTGAAAGAAGCAGTGGGATCACTCGATAAAGTGAAGCAGATTGTCACCGTGAATGGCTTTGTGAATTCTGAGCCAGACTTCTATGGCCACCCATCAGTCATCAATGGCTGCTCAGACCTATTAGTCGAAATCTTTGGCGACAAAGGCATCCATTCACGTACCGCGATGGGAGCGGCTGCGCTCCCGTTGAATGTCTCAGTAGAGATCAACATGGTGGTAGAAGTCGAAGACTAACTTCTATGGAGGTCTCTGCCAAAGAAAAAGATGCACGCATTTAAAAATGTTAATGACAGAGAGCCAACGCTCTCCCTATCTTGATCGCCCTGTGGCACGCCATATGATTTTTGTATTAATCTTCCCCGCCCCCCAAAAAAAATGGGCCCGATTAGAAATCACCCATCACTTGGTCACGGGAAATGTAACACCATGGTAGTTCAGCCGTTTGAAGCGTGTGTCCCAGCTGAAGATACAGATCTCCCTGCGGGTAGGACGCATGACGACGGTGGAGGCACTGATCAGTTCCCAATCTTTCTTGACCGGGTGCATGTAATGGTAACTGATAGCCATATTAGTCGGTTTTTTGACTCTTGTTGCTGAGTGCACTTTAATATCCCCTGGTTTCAAAGCGATGTCCTTGCCACCGAGACGAACGGCTACGTTCATTTTAGAGAGATTAATGTAGAGTGACTCGCCACCTCTAAAGCCAGCGAGATCCTTCACTTTGGAACGAAAGATCAGACTAGAACCCTCCTGCTTACCAGTTGGAACCAAGATGATCATCGCCTTCTTCACATCCTCGGATATGCGAGCCTCTGCGAGCGTCAGCAATATCGACTCATCCGGCTTCTCAGGGTTAGGCACCTCCTTGACAATTTTAATGACCCCATCTTTAGGAATTTTGACAGGCTGGCTAGGCGAGCGTTTAGAAAGAGTAACCTCTGTCAGCTTGGTACCGATCATTACCATCACGGGGGTATCTAGATCTTTAGGAATATGCGTTGCTATGAACCAAGCCAAGCGCCCAGCTTTTTTTTCACCCTCCTCCTGCTGCTCAGGCTCCTGAGCATGAAGAGCCGATCCGAGCATGAAAAGTGCAATTAAGTAAAATGGAAAATATTTCATAAGATAAGGTAACTAGCGCATTAAATTCCATCCTTATTGAGCCAGCGGAAGCTCTTTATCTGGAATTTACGTCCGTAGCGGAGATTAATGTCTGTGAGCTCGGTGTTATCAACGAAGTTCCCCTGCGTATCGAGCGCGCGGCCGGCAACATGATCTCCGTTGGAGGGGTCAGAGTATTCAGGAACGCGCTGCACAATGGCCTCACACCAAGCTCGAGCAACTACCTTACCACTTGCATCTAAAGTTTCTCCGTAGGCGCGGATGCGGAAGGTGTCATCACGCACCGTGAGAGTGTTTCCCAACGGCTTGAGAATATCAGACTGGATAACGTAGCCGGGAATGCCGGCGAGGCGTGAACCTACTGCAGCCTCAGGGGTGTTGAAGGCGTGGTCGCCAAGATCACTCTCTGTGATCATGTAGCTGGAGCTGCTCTTGAAGAGGTAGTTGATAGATCCTGACTCCGGATTGTCGTCATCGTAGTCGATGGCACTCTGCAGCGCGCCCATGGTGCCAAGTTCGTCGTCGGACAGGCGGCGGTTGATGAACTCTGAATAGTTGAGAAAAGGTCCGCGTAGCTTCACCTGCTTGACGCATTGCTCGGCGAGTTTTCGCAGTTGGTCATCGTCGAGGAAACGGACACCGCTCCAGGCATTACGCCCGTCCGGGAGCGTCACGCCGTCGGCTGGGTCATCCATTTCCTGGTCAGTAATCGCTGTGTTGAGTCTGGATAGTGCGATTCTCTTTCCAGATGGAACCTCGATCGTCTTCAGGCTGCCGTTAGCATCACGGTAAACGAGCTTGCGCTCCTGGATGCCGGCAAAGAGAGCCAGCCATGCATCCACCGAGGTGCTATTGACATTGAACGAACCGTCAACCATAAGGTGTCTAGCTGCCTTGAGGTAGCCTTCCTGAGCTTCGAGTTCTACTTTCACCTCGCTTTTGCTCTCGCCTGTTTGATAATGGCGGTAACGGCTATTAGATAATTCCCCATCTTCAACGAGGCGATCCAGGTTTTCGCTGAGGCTCAGCGCACTACTCGATCCCGGTCGGTTTTGATCTGCAAGCGAGGAAACAAAGTAGTCGTCCCACAAGGAATCGTTGAGCAGAAATACGTGATCCCAGAAATCAGAGAACGCTTTGGTGTCTGTTGGGCTGTATCCTTGGTTGAGGTCACCTCTATGAATTGGATCCATACTGACTGAGTTGTTAAAAAATTGATAAACATCATCACGTGAAAGAGTGGGGTGCATAAACGAATTACCGATGCCAGGTCCGGTAATTCCACTCTGGTATGCCAGCGCTTTTACTTCCGACCCGTAGAGCGATCTGTCATGGGTAGCATCCCGGCCTCCAGTGTACTCTTTCCACAACGGATTGATCGCAGAGAAATTCGTCCACCCAGGTTTAATTCTCATTCCGGAAAAGCCTGCTAAACTTGAGATAGGTGAGCTAGGAAGTTCCAGAATCGGAGCAGCATTGATTTTTTCGAAGGGCGCGACTCCCGATTCGAGGAAGGCATTTGGTCCGCTGTGGAAAACTACTTTCGGCATCTCCAGATCGGACATAGGTCCAAAGTTCACAACGTATGGATTATTGATTCTTTGAGTGTGGCCGATGTCATTCTGCTCGGAGATGTAAAGACCATGTCCAAAGTAGAAAGGAGGAGACTGGATCCAGTTGCGCGAACGCCAATCTTCGCTCCAACTGGGAATACTCTCGTAGTTATATTCAGACAGCCCCTTGGTGGTCAGCTGCGTGTAACCGACTGGAGCGGGGAAATCATCAAATATCCAAGGGGCAGGCTCATTGGCTGCCGTTATGGGAGCAAAGGTCTGGTCGACATTAAACCAGTCAATTTGATAATTAAAAGCCAGACGTTTTCTAGTTCCAGCACCTTCTGGTGCCCAATCCTGAACCACATCGAGTGATCCCGGAGTGTTGCCATGGTTGACATTGCCTCCCCAGATAGAGTTACTGAACGTCAGGGCTAGAGCCGGCATCTGACTCTTCGTATAAAGACCACCGGGGACACCAACTTTCTGCCCACCGTAGGCCTGCGGATCGAAGCCAGGATACATGGTGTCGCCAAACACACCTCCATTGATGGAATCGTTTGAAAATACCTTGAGTTCACCGGGCTTAAAGATGTGCTTGCTTCCATTCCTCGTGCGAAGCTGAGACCAAGTGTTGTTAACATAAATATGAAAGTCTATAGTCCGAGTGCCATTCAGATATAGGCTAGCCGCCATAGGAAGTGCCTTGTAAGCAGAACTGAGCACGGCAAGTGCCCCGTTTGGGATATGCAACTCGGTATTGTATGGGTTCCAATAGGTATAGACGGGGGTGTACACGAGGTAGAGACGATACAGCTTCTCACCACTACTGTTGTTACCTGCATACTCGGTCAGCAAGCTGTGTATAAAGGTCAGCTTGGCAAGCACGGGAATACGCATATAGGTGTTCTTGCCGTCCCAATCCGTGCTGCTATTCGTGAAGCAATTGGTAGTAGAAACAACATCCGTCCAAGGATTGGAACCCGTCCAGTTGAGTGCCGGTGCCCCGCCTGTCCCTCCATCCGTCCACGCTGGAGATTCTGCGTCACTATCCTGCCGGTACATTCGGTAAAAATGCCGCATACCAGTCCAAGAAGCAAAATGTCGATCCGGGGTCTGTGGGTTTTTGGCACTCAGCTCAGGACTCATCGGCCTGATAGATGGCTCCCTGATGTCACCTGTGTTATATTGATACTGGCTCGGAAGACTGCTGTTAGGCTTCTCAAATAATAGACTCAGATCCTTCTTCAGGTGACCAGAGCGCACACTGGCTATTACTCCCTGGCTATCTGCAGTGAGGTCGAAGAAGCTTCCGCGCACAGCCTCGCTGTCGGCTCCTGCCGGATCAAGCGTGCCCCTGGTGACCAGCCTATCTGAGTTCCAGCTAGCAGAGTCTAGAAAATCGAAACCGTCTAGGGCTCCAACGCCGACTTCAGCCGTCCCCCCCTGAGAAGTTTCCCATTCAGAGGTAGCTAGGCTACGTGGGTTGTTGCTCAGCGTCACTTTTGCCCTGTGGTTTTCCGGTCCTATCCACCAAGCGTGTCTTCCGCTCTCACCCGAGTCGAACAGGTAGGCCTTAGTCACCTGGTCGGGATGCGAGTCAGCTTTATCCCCTAGCGAGCCTCTACCTACCATTTCCACCAGCCTCTCTGGATCTATCCCAGCAAGCGTGCGTGGTAAATCAAAGTCTGTCTCTAAGCCCTCGGGCAGAGAAAGGAGCCAGCGTCGGAACATTGTTTCACGCCCCTTAGTGTAGGTGTCTTGTATATTCAAGGAGCCGCCACCTGCAGGTCTCGTGTAATCAGCATTCAGCCAGTTACCCCAAGAGTCGTAGCTAGAAAGTCACCTCGACTGAGCGACGCCCTCAATGGCCTCGGTATCCTCGTTCCCGTCTAAGATCGCGGACTCGGCACTGATGCGCATATCCGGACCCATTTCCTCTTGCAGCTCACCAATCGCTATCATCAGTGAAAGCCTGGCGTTGTTCTGTGCCTGTACCAAAGCTAATTTACTCGAACTCTCCCGAACCGAAATACTGGAAAGGTTCATCATGGCCACAGCCATGATGAGCAAGAGAGCCATAATAGAGATCGTGGAAACGAGGGCAAAACCGTCCTTCGCGTAGCGACCACGGATGCGGTGAAAAGATATTTGAGGATTAGTGGCTGAACATTTCATCAAATTATTTGATTTACTAACAAATAGATGTGTTCATAAAATAAATATCAATCAAGTTTTAAATTAATAACTCTGACAACATGATGTCGATAAACTCTTTAGTATTTCTACTCAGTCCACGCCATTTCCAACAGCTCTATGAGTCTATCTTTCTCTGTGGCGGTGGTCTTAGCCATGAATCCTGCAACGTGAGCAAAGTGCACATCTGGGCAGTCCTTGACCTTGGTGAATTCTAAGCGCAGGTCATCGTTGTAGCGGGATAGCGCATAGCCATCTCCCCTTCTGTCTGGATAGATCATCGCCACGCAGCCCTGCGCGCTTGGGTCTAATTCGATAAATTTACCCATACCCGCTGAAGGCTCTCCTGGCATTGGGTCCGTTCTTGGCATATAGAGCGCTTGTAAATTCCCGCCCAGGTTAATCACCTCAGCATTTTCTGCGATATAGTCTAGCCGCTCTTTGGCACTACTAATATAATAGACAAGATCCTCTCCTACCATCCTCATGAGCTCCCAGATAACATCACCGGGTTTGAGTTCAGTATGTTTAGCAAATCTTCTAAGACAGGTAATGTCTAATGGAGAGTTTAACTTCGCCATTACTGCTCTATCAACATTCAGCCATTTTGCTGTTTTCACTGCACCGCGTGTGTCGAACCACTCAGCAGGTTCTAGCCAATCACAAAATTTTCGGCCATCGTCATAGAGATTAAAATGCCTGAGCACTAATGAAAGTGCGCACGTCGGAACGTAGTCTCTAGGGAACTGATGATGATCAAAGTTATGCTTAGCGGGGTCATGCTCACCACCTACATCGATCACACAAACTGAAGGATCCGCTATATCCTCAGCTGATGGTTCACGGCGATAAATAGGCACATTATTATGAAATATCATCACACTGCACGCCAGAAAGTCATCTTTATGAGCACCACCAGGGTGGGTCACTATTTTCTTAATATCCATGCACAACAACAACATGCTTATAAAAAAACACAACATTTTACCATCGCAATGATAAGGTATTTACGCTTTTATCTACCTCATGGAAACAAATAGCCCTACCCCTTATCAGAGAAAAACTATGTGGAAAGCAGCCACGGGACTAGCCATACTTGTAATAGGGCTCCTCCTAGTGGGGCTGATCTGGGTCACTAGCAATGTGCTGTCTTTTCTACAGCCTGTGCTTCTACCGGTAGCAGTGGCAGGAGTCATCGCTTATCTTCTAGATCCCATTGTCGCTAGGTTACAGAGCAAAGGGATGAGCAGATTGAAGTCTGTCCTCTCAGTATTTGGTTCATTCTTGCTCCTACTTACCGTGTTAGGGTTTATCATTATACCACCGATAGTGACTCAGGTAAGCGATAAGAAACAACGAGAACAAGTTGGCTCAAGAGTGATCTCAACGGTGGAGAGACTTGGTGAGACTGCTTGGCTAAAGCCTGTTGTGTCGTGGGCTGTATCCACACATCAGGAACCAGCTCTTAAAACAATCGCTATACCAGCGGCAGAAACAGCTCCTGCACCCGAGACTAATGCTGTGAAACCTAAATTTTCAGAAACTAATTTAGCGAACTATATTTCTGAAAACACCGGCAAGATAGCCGCTTTTGCAGGGAGGCTCATCACCTCTGGAACCTCCACATTTATTGGTACTTTCGGGCTATTAATCGGGCTAGCAATGGTGCCTATCTATCTCTACTATTTCCTCAAGGAAGGATCTGCCATCAAGAATAACTGGCATGACTACGTTCCCCTCAAGGCTTCCAGGTTTAAAACTGAAGTGGTAGATACTCTTGCCGAGATCAACGGCTATCTGATCTCTTTCTTCCGTGGTCAAGTTCTGGTCGCGATAATCGATGGATTGCTTGTCGGCATCGCACTGGCTATTTTTCAGCTACCCTACGGAGTGCTCATCGGGCTTATCCTAGGGATCATCGGAATCATCCCATTCGTCGGTAATATCATCTGCCTGATCCCCGCATGCTTCATCGCCTATGTGCATTTCTCAAGCCCATCAGTGCATACTCACGAGTGGCTATTAGGCTCTAATCCATGGGCCTATGTGGCCGCTGTAGCTGCTATATTTGTGGTGGTCCAGCAGATAAACTCTCTCGTAACTGCACCTAAAATCGTCGGTGAATCCGTGGGGCTCCACCCGATGACAGTCATCTTTTCGATGCTCTTCTGGTCGCTGATCCTAGGCGGAATACTCGGTGCATTACTAGCCGTTCCAATGACTGCGGCGGTGAAGGTCTTATTTAGACGCTATGTCTGGGAAAGGAAAATCAACCCTATTAATGGTGAAGAACATGCGGGATTCACAGAGCTTCCAGAGGAATTAGATGAGCTAGAGGATTTAGGAGAGACGGCCGCTCCCTAGAACATCAAAAACCTTATCACTCAACCAACCCATCATAAAAATAAATGGTAACTATCTCTATCAACTACGCTGGCGAGCTTCGCTGTAATGCAACTCATGACCCATCAGGCAGCAAGCTTTCTACCGATGCCCCTGTCGATAATAACGGCAAGGGGGAAACATTTTCTCCCACTGATCTAGTCGCCACCGCACTGGGTAACTGTATGGCCACCATCATGGGAATAGTCGCTGAAAGAAAAGGCATCTCCTTGAAAGGGCTTAATCTAAAAATAGAGAAGCATATGTCAGAAGACATGCCACGGAGAATTAGTAGGCTTCCAATCACCATTCATATGCCAATGACTGAGGATGATAAATACAAAGACCTCATGATCAATGCTGCCCTCACCTGCCCGGTTCACCAGAGCCTTCACTCGAGCATCGAGATCCCTATCCAATGGGTGTGGCTAGCTACTTAGGAAACTCACCAGTTAATAATGACACCGTCCTGAGACCTATTTTAGTCAAGCTAGCAGATCTGTTAGATCCGGTTATAAGCCCTTTAGTATTATATCGGTGATTAGATCGAGTGGGTTTCACATAGCTCACCACCGGTTCACTCACCTTTCGCAAGCTAGGAGTGACGGCTAATGGGAATCCAGACGATGCGTAGCTAATCTCCCAAGATGGTGTCGCCTCAGCGTGATCCCCTTTTCTCATCCATGGATGCCGCTTAGCAATATCAAGTGCTAGCCCGCTTTTCCTCGGCACGGTGACCTTAAAGTAAACGGGGATCTTGCTGATAAAATCACTTAATCTAAGTGACTTGTCTTTGTTATGCCTGATGAATAACTCAGCAATATTTAGCCCATTCATATTGAGTCCATTGTGGACACCGTGGACATTTTTTGAGCCAAAGTAATGTGCATGCCAATGAGCGTAATCTGACTGAGTCATCACGACCAGTTCAAGGTGGAGATGCGCTCGTTCACGGTTGATACCAGCTCCGGTGTAGCCCATTTTTGCGATGACCGTGCCTGCATCTACTAGCTGACCTACTTTACAGTCTGCTTTATCCAGATGTGCGTAGAGTGAGTAAAGCGACCCCAGTTTTGGACCCCAATTGTGCTGAACAACCACGTATTTGCCATAATTACTATTTCCAGCGACGCTATTCACGTAAACAATTTTTCCTTTCGCAATCGCCCGCACGTAGTCCAGCGGTCGTCCAGCCGAATCGCGCTTCATCGGACGAATATCAATCCCTTCATGAAACCGAGTCCCTATAATCCCCTCAGGAGTTCTGCGGAGATTCCTCACATTACCATACTTCCCAGCTGTCCAAGGTTTAGAAGCTTTCCCCTCAAAGTTACGAGTGGTGTACATGTAAAACTTCTGTGGCTCCGAGCCAAAGATATATTTATTGTAGGTCGGGAGCGTGAGCCCAAGCGGTAGTTCCTCAGCATGAGCCGCGAATGAAAAAAAGGAACTCGATGCAAGAACAGTAAGCCATTGTAAAATCTTCATGAAATACATCTAAAAAATTACCGCTTAGCCTTTGCTGCTTTTTTCTCTGCTTTGAGACGCTTCTTCCAGTCCTTTGGACTCTCACCTATTTTCGGTAGCATTGGATTTACTAGGGATAAAAATTTAGGATCTACCCCACGCCAGATGGTAATCACTCTACCATCTACTTCCTTATCTACGAAGATCATGTCCACCACTTTACCGTTGATATTAGCAACTATGTATTTACCTTTATTTGCTGCGGAAACTGCCTTCAGGCGCATGGCACCTGCCTTACCCAGTTGAAGAGTAACCCCATACATTTCGTCCTCATGTGGTGAAACAAACGGATAGTAAGCGATAAAGTCCTTAGTAGTGAATGTTGGAGATTTCTCGATGTATTTGGTCCCCATCGGGGTCTCCGCTGGGATCGTCAGCTTTCTACTCTCTAGGCCATTAGCCTCTAAATGGAACGTGATAGATACTGGTGGACGTTTCTTGCCGTTAGCAGATGCCACATTCACATGTGCAAAGCTAAAACCGCAACAGAGAATCAATGTAAGGATACGAATCATAGTCATATCCTGCCTGTTCAAATTTGATAGATAAAGCAAAATGTGACGCACTGTTTACATTTACTCCTTATCATCAGTATCGCTGACTATACTAGTGGCTTTGCCTTGGTGGAATTTTGTGGTGATCGTGTCTCCACCTTTGATATTTTTAGCATCTTTGATGATCGTACCGTCTGAATCTAAAGTCACCGAGAAGCCCCTGGCAAAGACGCTCTCGGGTCCAAGAGTCCGGAGCATGGAAGATAGCTCGCTGACTCGGTTTGTGTGTTGATTGACTTTTCCTGCCACCGTGGAGGTAAGTTTTTGTGACAAGTGCGCTAGTTTATCAAACCTCCGACCTAAGACAACCTCAGGTCTCTGGGCGGTGATCCGGTAAAGCAGTTCGTGGATATCGTCCGCTTTGGATTTTATGGACTGAGTGGCCGCATCGTCCAGGTCTCTGCGCACTAAGATCAGTCGCTGTAGTGGCTCGCGAAGAACACGATCTGGCGAACGTGATAAACCCCTATTCATTCCTTGTAAAATGGCCTCGTGCTTCTCAATAGTGGAACTGACCGCTCGATTCATCGACCCATTCATTCGCTGTAACCTGTTAGAAAGTGCCTCACCATCCGGAACTACAAGCTCGGCAGCAGCACTCGGTGTCGGTGCACGCATGTCTGCGACGAAGTCTGCGATGGTAAAATCTATCTCATGCCCAACTGCAGAAACGATAGGGATTTCACAATCATAGATCGCTCGTGCTACTATTTCCTCATTAAAATTCCACAGATCTTCCATCGATCCACCACCACGACCGATAATGATGACATCGACTTCTGGCATACCATTCTCATCCCAGCTTGACCATTGGTTGATCGCGTTAGCGATTCCCCGTTCAGCTCCCTTACCTTGCACTTGAACTGGATAAAGAATGGGCTGCACCCATGGTGCGCGGCGACTAAGGACATTGAGCATGTCTTGCAGTGCTGCGCCTGTCCCAGAGGTGATCAGTCCTACTTTCTTTGGGAACTTAGGAATGGGTAATTTATTGTCTTCATCGAAGAGACCCTCGTCCTTAAGTTTATTTTTGAGCCGATCAAATTTAGCCTGTAACTCGCCCTCTCCCGCAGGCTCCACTTTTTTAACAACGAGCTGCACCGAGCCACGTGCTTCGTAGACGCTAATCTCGCCAAAGAGCCTCACCTGCATACCGTTATCTGGTTGCACTTTTGCATGCCGAGCATTACCTTTGAAAAGGACACAGCTTATCTGAGCACCGGCGTCTTTCAGAGTGAAATAGATGTGGCCACTAGATTGCTTACGCATGTTAGAGACTTCACCTTCAACCCATAGTTCGCCTAGTTCTATCTCTAATAGGTTACGCATCCGCCTCACTAGACGGGTGACTGAGAGTGTTTTTATATCGCTCATTTAAATTAAATTACGTGCTTTTGAATAATCCTCTTCTGATAAACAGCATGGATCAGCCGCTACCCAGTGACCCGGTTCTATTTCTACTAGTGACATATCGAGACCGATCGTTTCGTCGTATTTGGGATGGTTGAGCCGATGACCGAAGGCTGAGCCTTTTGGTGGATTGATCGGCGATGGGATTTCACCCTCTAAGATCATACTGTTCTTCACTGCAGTAGGATCAGGAACTGGAATCGCTGAAATCAGGGCTTTTGTGTAGGCATGCTTTGGATCCTTGTAGATGATATCAGCATCTGCGAGTTCAACTACTTTACCGAGGTACATCACTGCGACATTGTCAGAAATATGCTTCACCACTGCTAGGTCATGCGCAATGAACATGTAGGCAATGCCCATCTCATCTTGCAGCTCCATGAGTAGATTAAGCACCTGAGACTGCACTGAAACATCGAGTGCCGACACGGGTTCATCTAATACGAGTAATTCAGGCTGGAGCGCTATGGCACGAGCAACACCGATGCGCTGACGTTGACCACCAGAGAACTCAAAGGAAAATTTATCCACTGCAGAAGCTGCCATACCGACGCGCTCCAGCAGTTCAATCGCTCGCTCTCGTCTCCATACTGGCGTCCCTACTTTCTGGATCAACAACGGCTCAGCGATAATCTCACCAACGCTCATTCTCGGATTGAGAGACTCAGCTGGATCTTGAAACATCATTTGAAACTGCTTCCGTAAAGGTCGTATTGCACGCTGAGACATGTGGGTGATGTCTCTCCCATTAATATGGATCGATCCAGCTGTTGGATTGGTCAGCCTGACGATGGCCTTCCCAAGCGTGGACTTACCGCAACCGGACTCACCGACGATCCCCAGAGTCTCACCTTTATTGATTTTCAGACTAATTCCATCGACTGCCTTCACAGCACCGATAACTCGCGCGGTCACACCACCGTGGATCGGGAAGTGCATTTTCAGGTCATTGACTTCTAGTAAATTCATATACTTTAAATTATTTACGCACGATCTGTGCATTGCGGACATGCTTCCACCCAGTGATCTTTTGCCACTTCTATAAATTCTGGTCTCACCAATAGTGACTCCCCTTCACGCTCCATTCGCTGACAGAATCTGCACCCTGCCACGAAATCCGCGATACCTGCTACCATGTTAGGGATCGTTCCTAAGACGCTTTTGCGCGGAGTTTCTAGCTTAGTCATTGATGCCAACAGCCCTTTGGTATAAGCATGCTGAGGGGTTTTAAAGATATTCAGCACTGGTGCCTGCTCTACCACTCTCCCTGCATACATGACAACCACTTCGTCACAAGTTTCTGCAATGACACCCAGATCATGGGTGATTAGGATGACACTACTTCCGTTTTCTTTTTGAAGCGTATTGAGGAGATCAAGAATTTGAGCTTGGACGGTGACATCTAGCGCCGTTGTTGGCTCATCGGCGATAATGAGGTCTGGTTTACATGCGAGAGCTATAGCGATGACTACTCGCTGTCTCATTCCACCAGAGAGCTGGTGCGGATACTCACTGACACGCATTTCTGGCGATGGAATTCCGACCATCTCAAGTAGTTCAATAGACTCTTTCCAAGCATCCTTTTTAGAAAGCCCTTTGTGCAAGATGAGCGACTCGCTGAGCTGCTTGCCTATCCGGTGCACTGGATTGAGTGCCGTCATCGGTTCTTGGAAAATGACGCCTATCTCATTTCCACGAATGTTATACAGCGTTTCATCATCCACCCCGATGAGATTCTTGCCTTTAAATATAACTTCACCACCCGTGATCACACCTGAGGGCTGGGGTAGCAGCTGGATGATGGACATCGCAGTCACTGACTTCCCACACCCAGACTCCCCTACGATCCCGACTGTCTTACCAGCTGGGACAGTGAATGACACCCCATCTACAGCAGTGAGCCTGCCGCTTTCGGTATCGAATGCAGTTTGTAAATTTTTTACGATTAATACGTCTTCTGACACGTTATTGATAAGTTAGTTGTTTTTGCGGTAGTCATCGATGACCTGCTCTATCTCAGGGAAAGTCTTGCCATCTTTCCTCGCTTTTAAAGTCTCTTTCTTTAATTTTTCATCGATCCAATAAAGATAGGACTCCATCGGTTCATAAATGGCTGGGTAGCTGAATTTAGTAGTCTTACTATCTGGCCATTTCATCCAACGCCAGTGTCCTATCGCAGTGAAATCTCTATCCACCCCTGGAATGAAGATCCCTGCATCATGGATGATCTGCTGCGCCTCGTGAGCTGCTGTTTCTAGTTCCTCGTATGACCGAGCATTTCTCACCTGATCCGCCAAGACGTCCATCCGCTCATCAGCAAATACATTTTGGTTGTTAGAACTTTTGTTACGGGCTCCCGTCTCGTCAAATGCTGCCTCTGAGTGGAAAAACTGCCTATATTTAGGCGTCGGCGGCATCACACTCCATGCGCTGAAAGTAGATTCATGTCTCTTCTCCGCAGTTTTTGCGAATGCCACACTCGCTTCCGCAGTATCTATTTTAAGCTGTACACCACAATCAAGTGCTTCAGACTGAAGAATAGAGAGCATTTGTATCCTACTGGGGTCTGAACGGATCGTGCAGCTAAATGAAAGTTTCTCACCTGCCGCATTTCTTAGAATCCGATCATCTCCTTCTTTGGTAAACCCCGCTTTCGCGAAATATTCACGCGCTAACTTGGGATTAAATTTCCGCGCCTTGATAGACTCATTAGTGAACCTACCGTAACCGTCACTGAATTGGTTAATACGAACGTAGTCACCACGGAACATCTGGTCATTCACTTTCTGGAAATTCATCGCGTGCTGCAGCCCTATTCTAACATCCTTATTTTTCAGGATCCCCTCTTCCACATTCAGATAGATTCCCCACGGAATAATAGGCCATTCTCTATAAAACTTCTTCTTCTCAATATAGCCATTAAATACTGGCTCTATCTCAGTCTTCTCATACCAATAATTAGGTGAATGAATCCAGAAAGCGTCAATCTCACCAATTTTAAACAACTCATAACATTTCGATACATCTAAAATAACAAGATACCGGATCTGGTCCACATTGAAACGGTAACGATAGTATTTACGATCTTTAGCCCACCAGTCTTTCACTCTAGTCATCGTGATAGACCGACCCTTATTAATATTCTCATTTTTTAGATCATAGGCTCCTGTGGTAGGTGGGACTCGCCATTGATAACGCTCCTTGTAGTCTGGTCCATACTCAGAATAGAACTCGGGTGAAGCAGGTCTCATTGCGGTTGAATAATACATATCCGGATTCTTCTCGGGAAGAGTGATCGACAATGTCATTTCATCATAGACCGTGATATTGGCAAATTGTTCTTTGAAGTATTGCTCATAATAAGGGTCGAAGACATTCTGTGAAGCACGCACATAGACATCCGCCATGAAATCCTTCGCCCTCACAGGATTACCATCTGAGTACCGGGCTTCTGGGTCGAGCTTGTAAAAAACTGTGCGCCCATCTTTACTTAATGCCCATTGATTCGCTAGCCCCGGGATAGGTTTCTTAGTCACAGGGTGTATCCCTATAGTGAAAACTTCTATCTCATCATAGATATAACTTCTGTAGCTGTGATTTGCATTTGGTCCGAATGGTCTGAGTGTGTCTGGAAAATCATTGAAAAATGAATTATATGTCCCTCCTTTGAGTGCCTTGGGATCACCTATCTCTGGCTCATCCATCCCATCTTCCCAGACAAGATCCGCAGGTATATCTTCAGGTGATTTAAAGGAAAAATATCCTCCTAAGCTTTTTCTGAACTCAAATTTCTCAAGATCTCTCTGGCTTGAATCAATGGAACGCTCTAGCTTGCGCTTCAACTTCTCATCTTCTTCAGATAGTATTTCCGCCCCAGCTGAAAGATCGCTCAGTTTCTTATCTAACTCCACTCTCTTTTTCTTAACCTTTACAATTTCGCCATCCACCCAGAGGTTCACCTCCTTGTTATACCTCTCGATAAATGAGTCTAAGTCATACAGCTTTGCATCAGAAACTTTCTCGCTCGAGTTACAGTGAGTAAGAGTCAGAACACAGGAGCAAAGTAGAATAGCCGTGAACGATGATTTTAAAAATTTCATATTAATTTTAGTGAGTAATATCTAACGGTAAGTGGTGAATTTCTTAGGGTCAAATGCTTCCCTTACCGCTTCTCCAATGAAGGTCACTAAGATAAGCACCAGAACCAACATAAAGAATGCAGAGCCTACGATCCATGGGGATGAAAGGTTAGCAAGTCCATCTTGCAGCAGACTCCCCCACGTTGCGTAACGAGGAGGCAGTCCGAAACCTAGGTAATCTAGGGAAGTGAGAGACAGGATAATAGATGAAACACTAAAGGGAATAACCGTCACAATAATAGCGACGGAATTTGGCAGAATATGTTTGAAAATAATTCTCGGTGTAGAGGCTCCCATCACACGAGCAGCAGCTACATAGTCTCTGGATTTTTCTTTCAAGGCTGCTGTCCGCATCAGATACGTAAGCCCCATCCAGCCAAAAATCACCAAAATAGTGAGGATCATGCCCAGCCCCTTATACTCATTCGGCACGAGTCCACTAAGAATCAAGATCACGAATAGAAATGGGATGTTGGAGAAAATCTCAATAATCCTCTGGATCACAATATCTGCTGTTCCACCATAGAATCCCATCAATAGCCCGATTGTTATTCCTACTAAATAAACGATCGGGATATAAATCGCAGCAGCTTTTAAGTTCACCTGAAGACCACCATAGAGATAGGCAAAAATATCATTCCCCTTTGAGTCTGTTCCTAAGTAATGTCTATCCTTATAACTTGCAGGGGTTGGATTATAGAATATTCGTCTGAGACTACTGGTCTCTTGCTTTAGGAAGTCCTCTTTAGCGCCCTCCCCAGTGTATCTCTCAGCGACCATTTCCCCTTCCACGTAACTAGCGGTGTAGACAGTTTGTCGCTTTTCATTCTTACCTGTAGCTTCACCCACGCGTTTACCTTTACGGTATTTATAGCGCATGTGCACGGCTTCGGGATCATCCGCAGAGTATAACGTCGCGGCCTGACCATTGTATAAACTTTTTGAATTTGTGTTGTAAACGAGTCCGTCCTTGATCTCAACGTCCTTAGAAATTGCAGAGATCATATCCTTAGTTGGATCGAAGGGAACCGGTGGCATCATTACCCAGTTACCATCTTCTGTTGAAAACTTCTTTTTGAGTTCTCTGAAATTCACCTCGGACTCAGCAGCATTCCCTAAAATTCCAAAATCTTTGTTTTTAAGATTACTTTGCATCAATGCCGGTGAAAATAGCTTGCCATCATACATTACTAGCAGCGCTCGCTTTCCTACCACTAGCTGGTCTAGACAAGCAAATAAGATCAGCGCCATCAAAATAACAAACGCCCAATATCCTCTGCCAATTGATTTAAAACGCTGAAGTCTTCGCTCAGTCATTGGTTTTAAATTGAAGTGCTTTTGACCGGTTAAGAGCATCCAGCCACCTAGAGCGACCATCACGAAACTAATTGTATAGCCAAAGACTTCGGATGAGTCATAGAACCAACTAAATGTTGGTAAATCTAGACCACGTGCCCAAGCCACAGCGGAGAGCATTCCGGCGGCTACTAAAAATATTGCTAATTTTCTCACTCGATTTCTTTGATTTAGTTGAACTTAATTCTTGGGTCGATCATCGCCACAATGATGTCTGATAGGATGTTACCCAGCAGCATCAGGAATGCTGATATGGTTAACGTCCCCATGATAAGCGGCATATCCTTAGCCAGCACTGCATTAAACTGCATCAGACCGAAACCATCGATGTCGAACACCTTTTCAATCAGCATCGAGCCTCCAACAAAGATAGAAATGAGACCACCTAAACCCGTCGCAATCGGGATCATTGAGTTTCTGAAGGCATGACCAAACACCGCCTTTTTAAAAGGCACCCCTTTCGCCATTGCAGTCCGCACATAATCTGCCGCCAGATTATCCATCAGATTATTCTTCATCATCATCGTTGTCATTGCAAAGCCGCCAATCACATAACAGATAAGCGGTAGCACCGTGTGCATAAAGAGGTCCTTCATCGCTGCCCAGTTTGATATCCTCTCTAGAATACTGAGTGATTCATACTCCGGACTGAGTAGACCAAATAAGGGGAAGATCTGCTTTTCAACCCCAAAGTAAGTAAGCATGATCGCTCCTAGCGCAAACCCTGGAATAGAATACCCCAGGAAAATAAGTATCGAGGAGAAGTTATCCACAAACGTCCTGTGCCTGATCGCCTTCACAATCCCTAAAGGAATACACACACCATAAATAATGATCGATGAGAGAATTCCGAAGTAGAGTGAAATCGGGATTTTATCACCGATCATCGACATCACTGGATCTTGATATTTTCTACTGTTCCGAAAGTCTCCTTGAATAATCCCAGAAAACGCCGGCTTAAACACAACCGCTCTGTAACTATAGTCAGTTCCATCAGTGATCTTTCCTTTACTTCTCTTTTCCTTCCGGAGTTTTCTATCCAAAGGAGTTTCTAGCCTAACCTCCCAGCCGTTCCCCGTTACATTCTTTCCACTATCAGCATAGACAGCCTTCTCAACTTCATCACCATTACGCGTGATTTCCACGATCTTATCTTCACCCTTCACCACCACGCGAACCATTTCACGATCACCGCCTAACTTGACGACGCCATTGTCTGTCCTGAATTCAGATTTAGAAATATAATTCTCTCTAGGTAATATTCCTAGCCATTGGCAATAAGCATACGGCGCACTCTTGTCGATACCGAACTCCTCCTCCATCGCTTCAATATCCTCATCACTGAGACCGCTGGAGTTGGTATTGCTATTTGATTTCTTCCCTTCGGTAGCAGCACTCTGCATTAGCAACTGATCCATCGGTCCACCTGGCGCGATTCTGGTAATAAAAAACACAATAATCGTGATCCCGAGTAACGTGATCGGTAAAAGTAGTAATCGTCGTATAAAGTAGGCTTTCATAGATCGTAAAAGTGGTTACCCAGACTAAGTGGTTAACAAGAATAACTATTAATTAGGGAGTTCGTGGGTATTGATCAAGCAAGCGTTTACTAAAATGAAAGAAAAAGACTAAATTAACTGAAGAAAAGGTGTGCATGGTCAGTAAAAATAAGGCAATTTCTCAATCAACATGAAGCGTGCACTACAACTATTCTCATCTTTAGCTATCACATTTGGTCTCTGCCATTGCGAGTCTAAGTCATCGCTAGATACCTACACCAAGGAAAAAATTCTTCTGATGGGTAACAGCACAGAGCCTGCTGGCCTCGACCCTCAGATCGTCACAGGGGTGATTGAAAGTAACATCCTACGTGCTATGTTTGAGGGTCTATGCTTGGAAGACCCTGTTGATGCCACCATCCATAGAAAAGGAGCCGCCGTATCTTGGAAAGCAAATGAGGATTTCACAGAGTGGGTTTTCAAGCTTCAGCCTGATGGAAAATGGTCAGATGGTAAGCCCGTCACCGCTGAAGACTACGTCTTTGCATACCATCGCATTTTGAGTCCTGGCTTTGGTGCTAAATATGCTTCAATGCTCTACTACATTGTTGGCGCCGAGGACTTCAACAAAAAAAATAACGATATTTATCTGATTCAGAACAGCACAGAATTTAAGGATCGCTGGGAAAGCCTTAAGGAAGTCAACTTTCGAGGTGACCAAGAAATTGATAAAAAAGCCTTTGAAGCCAAAGAGTTTGTTGATCTAGATAAGGACGAAAAAATCAACTACATTAAAGCATTCGGCTTAAATCAAATCGAAAAATCAGTGCTCTCTGCAATTAAAGAAGATGCTAACCTGTTTGAATGGCCAGAGAATATTGATTCATCAACACAGAGTGCCATCCTCGATACCTACATTGCAAACCACGGAAACGATATGTGGGATCAAGCCAATGTGGGCGTTACTGCAGTTGATGATCTCACACTAAAAATAAATCTGCGCTCACCAGTTCCCTTTCTTCCTGATCTGACCAAACACTACACTTGGTTTGCAGTTCCCAAACACGTCGTTCTCGAACATGGAACGATCGCGCAGACTAACACAAAGTGGACAGAGCCAGAAAATCTCGTCTCGAATGGTCCATTTAAAATGAAAACTTGGAAGTTTAACTATAAAATTGAGCTTGAGAGAAATCCACATTACTGGGATATCGACAACGTGAAGCTAAATGGAATTATATTTTTCCCCATATCTAACAAATACACTGAGGCTCGTATGTTCTATAATGACCAACTTCATGTCACCTACCGACTAGCGCCTGAACTCATCGAATACTCAAAAGAAAAATACCCAGACAGCACCCGACAAGAAACCTATCTGGGCGTTAATTTCCTGCGATACAATAATACGCACGAAGCGCTGAAAGACCCTAACCTTCGTAAGGCAATCGCCTACGCTACAGACTCTGAGTCACTCATCAATTATGTGCTAAAAGGTGGTGAGCAGGTCGCGACAGGATTCGTTCCTCCCATGGGGAAATACAAAGCACGGACAGATTTTAGCTATGACCCTGAAAAGGCCAAAGAGTATTTTGCAAAAACAAAATACGCCGACAATCCTAAGGACCTTCAAATCACCCTACTTACCGTAGATAGAGATGGAGCCAAAACCGACGCTGAAGCCTTTCAGGCAATGTGGCTTAAGCATCTTGGAATCAATGTGAAAATAGAGCAACGAGAGTGGGCTAGCTACCAAGACCGCATGTCAAAACTAGACTATGGAATTGTAACCGGAGGTTGGATTGGGGATTATCCTGACCCTACTACCTTCTTAGATATGTGGAAAAAAGGTGACGGCAATAATCGTACGGGCTGGAGTAGTGCAGAATTTGAAACGAAACTCAACGAAGCAGCCGTTACTGAAGAGCCACAAGAGCGAATTAAATTGCTCCAAGAAGCAGAAGCTATCTTCTTGGAAGATATGCCAGTTAGTCCCGTTTATTGGGTCACAAGTAACTATTTACTCCATAAGTCAGTTAAAAACTGGCATCCAATGATCATGAAGAATCAGCCTTATAAATTCATCGATCTAGAAAACTAATTCACCTGTTCAACTTTACTTTATTTCATCATGCTAAAGACCATCATAGAACGACTACTGCAAGGCATAGTTGTCATCTTCTTCCTCCTCACTCTGACATTCATACTCATCCGTATGATTCCAGGTAATCCTCTCACAGATGAGAAAGCGATGTCCCCACAAGTCCTCAAAGAGAACATGAAAATCTACAAGCTGGATAAAAGCTATCCAGTCCAGTATGTCTATTACTGGAAAAGCCTTTTTCAGGGTGAAATGGGTATTTCTATCAAGAAGAAACAACCCGTTCTTAAAATCATCAAGCAGTCATTCCCTGTCTCTGTAATCATCGGAATCTGTGGTATGCTTATCGCCATTGGTATAGGGATTCCAGCAGGTATTATTGCCGCACTAAAACATAATTCCCTTATCGATAATAGTGCCATGCTTTTTGCCTTGGTAGGTATCAGTATCCCCTCCTTTGTCATAGGACCTCTCCTCGCAAAATCAGTAGCTACCAATGTGCCATTCCTCAAGGTAGCTGGTTGGGGTGACCCTTTTGATTGGATACTCCCTTCTGTCACTTTAGGATTAGGAACCGCTGCATATTTGGCCCGTATCACGCGCGCGGGAATGCTTGATATCCTCTCGCAAGACTTTATCCGCACCGCCCAAGCTAAGGGAGTCTCGCAGAAAAACATCATTATCAAACACGCTCTCAAAGGTGGCCTAGTCCCAGCCATCACATTCGTAGGACCAGCTTTCGCCATGCTGATCACAGGCTCCTTCGTAGTAGAAACTATTTTCCAAGTCCCTGGTATGGGTCAGCACTTTGTGAACTCGGTCAACGACCGAGATTACTTCCTAATCCAGGGCATGGTGCTACTATTTGGAGTTCTCATCGTCACGGTGAACTTAGCAGCCGATGTACTCCTCACTTATCTCAACCCAAGACTTCGTACTTAACTCTCATTTTATTGCTTCATCATCATGAAAATCGAACAAGGAAATTCACTCTGGTCAGATGCTTGGCTAAGACTCAAAAAGAACCGTATGGCACTCATCAGTCTGTGGGTTCTCGTCTTCATCTTTGCCGCATGTTTCGTCCTTCCAGCAACGCCACTAATCAAAGATTCTCTAGCGCAGAACCTATCAAACTCATTCGCCCCGCCTTCTGCAGAGCATTGGCTAGGTACTGATAAGTTAGGAAGAGATCTACTCTCTAGGATTCTGAATGGTGGCCAAGTTTCGCTACTCGTAGGACTCATCGCCACAGTCATTTCTATTATTATAGGTGTGATCTATGGAGCCATCTCCGGCTACAACGGAGGTAAACTGGACGCAGTGATGATGCGCATAGTAGATGTCCTCTATGGACTTCCATTCCTTATTCTGGTCATTCTCCTCTCCATTGTCATATCGACTACCGCTAAGAAATATGAATCTGACTTGATCGTATTCCTACCTGAGGGAGTAGTTAACCTTATGGTTAATATTTTGCCGCTCTGTCTTACCATTGGAATATTGGGTTGGTACACCATGGCGCGAGTTGTTAGATCTCAGGTTCTTTCGTCTAAGAAGCTAGAGTATGTCGAAGCAGCTGTCTCGCTAGGACTCACGCATAAAAACATTCTTTTTAAGCAAATCCTGCCAAATCAGTTAGGTCCAATCATCGTTTACACAACACTCACAATACCAGGATTCATCCTCACAGAAGCAACTCTCTCATTCCTAGGAGTTGGAGTCCAGCCACCGAACAGCTCATGGGGAATCATGCTGAACGAGGGAGCTAACTATATGGAGACAAAGCCAATGCTTCTCGTTTTACCATCGCTCGTCTTCGCAGCCACACTTCTCTGCTTGAACTTTCTGGGCGATGGACTCCGCGATGCACTAGACCCAAAGGCATCTAAGGACTAGTCGCAATGTGCTGGAGATTTCCAATCTCCAATAAAAAGTGGAGGTTAAAAACCTCCGGCACACTCATGAATTCAGCATCCTAAGAGCTGCTCTAAGTAGCTCATCGGTGTCTGCATCCTTATCTACATCAGCTGCAGCCTTGACTGCCTTTCTGGCCTCTACTTGCTTGTAGCCTAGGCTGATCAATGCGAGTTCAGTATCACTAATAGCGCTGGAGACGCCCTCAGCTGAAGCATTTTTCCATGCATCGGTTATCCCTATCTTATCTTTAAGCTCTAGGATAATTCGTTCCACACCCTTTTTCCCAAGTCCTTTTATTTTAGAAAGTGCTGCCACCTCGTTGTTTACCACGCAGGCCTTGAAGTGATCCACGGGCATCCCGCTCAGCACCCCCATAGCGATGGCTGGACCGATACCACTGACCCGATCGATCAGCAGTAAAAACAATTCCTTTTCCTCATCCGATGCGAACCCATAGAGCGTGTGTGCCGTTTCCCGGACATGCATGTGAGTATGAATATCCACCTTGTCGCCCGGTTGAGGGTTGAGCTTATCGTAAGTCGATAACGGGATACTCACTAGATAACCCACGCCATTGACATCGATCACAAGTCGGTTCGGTAGTGACTCTAAAATTCTTCCTCTTAATCTCGCTATCATCGTTTATTCTGAATGTGGGTTCTCTTCTGAATCTAAATCTTCCTCTATCTCTAATTTCTCAGCTTCGATCAACATAGCAAGTTCATCTTTGCTGGGAGCCAGCTGCATATTCTGGTATGCTTTGCGAAGTACAGTCACCATCAACAACACGGCAAATAATCCCCATCCCAACCAGACTTCATAGGGAGCAAAGAAGCTCAGAATCATCTGCCCCAGCAACATTAGTGTTAACGTCGCCGCGGCAATCACCCAGGGGTATCGCATCGCTTTCTGAGCGGAGTATCCCTTGTCTCTAGCTAATGATGCAAATTTACCGGACCCCAACAAACTTATGCCAATAATGATCAATAGTATGATGGCAGTTCCTATGAAAAATGGCATATGCTAGAGGCTCCTCAAACTATTCGGCGGATTTAGCAGATGAAGCTTCTTCAGATTTCTCTGCTGGCTTGTTTGCTGAAGCTTTCACCTCAGATTCTGGAACCGTCTCAACTTTAGCATCCTCTTCAATCTTAGTTTCCTTCTTAGCAGGCTCAGCCTTTTTCTTAGGCTGTTCTTTCTTCTCAGTAGGCTTCTTGTTTTCAGGCGAAGTTTTCTTTTTCGCTTGTTTCTTTTTCGCCTGTTTAGCTACTGGTTTCTTAGATGCTGATGATGGGAAAAGCAGGCCGTTGTTCATGAAGATCACGTAGCCTTCATTGATCAGCCAATGCAGGTCATGATACCATTCAAACTTCACTTTTTCTTCAATACCCACTGGGCAAACACTCTTCCAGAGTGCGTCAATACCAGCTCCGATATTCTCATTCACCCAAGTGTAAATCGCCTTAGGTCGGTCTGCCATATTGAGATCTTCTGGAAGCATATGTGGTCTAGAGGGTCCACTGTGAAGTTTCCCCTGCCATTTAAACACCGCAAGCTGGCGACCAGAAAGCTGCCGACATAAGAATGATGACAGGTCACCAGGATAGCGGCGTTGCTCTTGGATACACTCTTTGAGATTACTCAGTAGGCTAGGTGAAAGTTTCTTTACCTCAATCTCTGAGGGAACTTGCGCCTTGCGTGTTTTATGAAAATTTGTCTCAAACTCCGTGGTTGAAAAGTGCTGAAGCATCGCGGATTTGCTATCAAAGACCACGGTCTCATCGCTCACTAGCTTAAAGATCGTTCGTTTCGTCATGCTCTCTTTCCAGAGATTCACCACGTCATCACCGCTTTCAGTCACGATGCGTCTTTTGTAATCATCCAGTGACAAATGACTGAACTTGCTCCGTTGTAACTCTAACACCCGGTCTTGATATCCATGAAAATTTGTAGGTCCCAGAAGCGCACCGCTGAACCCGCATTTCGCAATGTTTGAGAAATTTCCGGCAGGAGCTTCCACCACCACTTCTTCAGTCTTGTAGATTTCGCTGAGCCATGTTGCGCTCGCGGCATGAGTAAGGCACTCATCTTTAGTAAGAAATACCGCGCTATCATGCTTAGACTGCAGCAGTTCAGGGCCCTTCTCTTTCTCGTCACTTTTTAAAACAATGTGAAATCTATCTCTACCACCGAGCACCACGCGAGCTAGATCAAAAACAGAATAAGTTCTGCCAGATGCGATGATCTCTTTGACGAGGTTATCCACCCCTTCTTCGATCGGCATGATGCTGGCACTAACACCCACTTCTGCTGCCACGAAAACACGGCGAGGCTTACGCTCTCTTGAGTCATGCTGCTTAAACTTAGGATTATGGTTCGGTGTAGATTTAAAATCTCGACCACCACCGGATGGAGGTCTACCGCCCTGACGTGGCTTGCGCCCACCCTCAGGTCGCTGAGGACGTTCGCCTTTATGGTTAGTATACTCCTTAGCAGGCTCAGTGCTTTTAGCACCCTTCCGTGCCCATGCTGGTCCAAAATCCAGACCGCTTAGATCTAAGGATTGATTATCTGAAGATGATTCGCTCATATTGATCTGCTGAGAATACATAATTTCAAACCAACGGCAACCCCAGTTTTGGGGAATTTATCGTTATTTTCTAGAATCACAAATCAGCTGGATTTATCTTACTGAAATTGCTTGAAACAGAATCGTAAATAGCTACTCCAACTCACATTTATTTTGGGCTTGTGAAATTTTTCACAAGCTCCTTGACCAATCGGCAGAAATCTGGCTGTATCCACTTAGCGGGTTAGCGTGAAATTGCTCATCCAATCCACACCTTTTCATTTATGAAGACGACTACAGACTACCAAGCACCTGATAACGCCCAGAAAGCTGCGGATTTCGCAGATGATTATCAGGCTGAAACCACTGACCTCATGGGCGATAAGATGGTGCTCAATATGGGTCCCTCCCACCCAGCGACTCATGGAGTTCTGCGCCTCATACTAGAGCTCGATGGCGAAGTCATCACTAAGGCTGAGCCAGACATCGGCTTCCTTCATCGCGGTGATGAAAAGATCGCGGAAAACATGCATTACAACATGTTTATTCCCTATACGGATCGTCTAGACTATCTCGCACCTCTGGCTAATAATGTAGCATACGCCTGTGCAGTAGAAAAACTCATGGGCTGGGAACTTCCACCCCGCGGACAGGCAGTCCGTGTATTGGCTTGTGAACTCGCTCGTATTTCCTCACATATGCTCGGAGTCGGAGTCTGTGCGATGGACGTGGGTGCGATGACCGTTTTCCTCTACACCTTTACCGAACGAGAGAAGATCTACAACCTCTGCGAGCAGCTCACAGGCGCACGCTTCACCACTTCTTATACTAGAATCGGTGGTCAGATCCGTGATTTACCTGAAGGATTTGAGGATCGTGTGAAAATATTCCTTAAAGAATGCACCGCGCAGATCGATGAGATCGCCGCTCTACTTGATAAGAACAAGATCTTCATGAAGCGCATGTGCGATGTCGGCGTAATTTCAAAAGAAGACGCTATTTCCTACGGCATGACTGGCCCGTGCCTGAGAGCATCAGGTGTAGCACGTGACCTTAGAAAAGACTCACCATACCTAGGCTACGAGCAATACGACTTCGATGTCCCTGTGGCTGAAGAAGGCGATTGCTACGCACGCTACCAGATCCGCATGGAAGAGATGAGGCAGTCCATCCGCATCATCGAGCAAGTTTTAGATACTCTACCAGAAGGTCCTATCAACATCGTCGATCCCAAGAGCACACTTCCAGCAAAGGAACGCGTGATGATGTCGATGGAAGAACTCATCCACCACTTCATCGTCTCCACTCAGGGCATTGATGCTCCAAAAGGCGAAGTTTACTTTGGCCACGAAAACCCGAAAGGCGAACTCGGATTCTACATCCACTCAAAAGGTGGCGGAGTCCCCTATCGTCTCAAGATCCGCAGTCCATCATTCGTTAACCTCTCCATCTGTGCCGAACTACTGAAAGGCACAATGGTCTCAGACGTCCCAGCCATCCTCGGCTCCCTAGACTTTGTCATGGGCGAATGTGATCGGTAAAGCAGTATGAGAGTAGTAAAGTAGATAGTAGCAAAGCATGGATACGATGAACAAAATACAGACATATGAAGACTTGATCGCTTGGCAAAAGGCGCATCAGTTTGCTCTAGCTATTTATAAAACCACAAAAACATTTCCAAAAGAAGAACTATTTGGACTTACTTCTCAAGTTAGAAGAGCAGCAGTCTCAGTCAGCTCAAATATTGTTGAAGGATTTAACAGAAAATCGAATTTAGAAAAACTCAGGTTTTATAACATAGCAGTAGCATCTTGTGAAGAAGCACATTACCAACTTCTACTCGCTCAAGACCTAAATTACACCAACACAGAAACCTTACGCAATGATGGCAGAGAAGTGAAACGAATCCTCGGGGGACTTATTAAATCAATAAACGTCGCTAGCTTACCTTTACTACTTTCCTACTAACTACTTTCCTACTGAAAAATGAACATTTTAGAACAAAACGTCACCGCGGAGAAGACTCCAGGTGAACAACATTTTCCACCATTTGAGATATCTGCCGACGTCATCGCCCTCGCAGATGAGCGTATTTCGCATTATCCAGAGAGCAAGCTCTCAGCGGTGCTTCCACTCATTCACATCGTCCAGCACAAGCATGGATTTGTTTGTAAAGAAGCCATCACTTGGATCGCTGAGAAGCTAGAGATCGAGCCGATGAAAGTCGTCTCAGTAGTGACGTTCTATCCAGGCTTCCGCCAGTCGGCACCAGGGAAATTCCACTACCGTGTCTGCCGCACGCTTTCCTGCGCAATGGAAGGCTCCTATGAACTCATGGATAAAATCTGTGAGATCACTGGCATCGACCGCTCAAAGCTCTCACACCACCACCCAATCGTTGTTTCACCCTGCGGGAACTACTCAGTAGAATTCGCCGAGTGTTTAGCCTCCTGTGGGTCAGCACCAGTCTGCCTAGTGAACGATAATTTCCACGAAAACATCAAACCTGAGAATGCTCAGGACCTCATCAATAAATATCAGCCATAATCTATATCATGAGCGACATTAAATACCTCCCAGGCAAAGAACCTCACCCACGTGAACACCGCCTCATTTTCAAGAATATCGACCGCGAGGGCTGGAACCCGTCGATCGCCCGTTATTTGGAAGACGGTGGCTATGATCAACTGAAAAAAGCGATCGCGATGGAGCCAAATGACATCACCACCGAGGTCAAAAAATCTGGCCTCCGCGGACGCGGTGGCGCAGGCTTCCCTACAGGCGTCAAATGGGGATTCATCCCGCCAAAGAATACTAAGCCAGTCTATCTCATCTGTAATGCTGATGAGTCTGAGCCAGGAACATTTAAGGACCGCTACATCCTCCACCAAGACCCGCATCAACTGATCGAAGGCATGGTTATTTCTGCCCTCGCTGTTGGTGCACATACTGCATACATCTACATGCGTGAGGAATTTCCCGAGGCCGCTATTACAGTAGAAAAGGCAATTGAAGAAGCGCGGGAGAAAGGATTCGTCGGTAAGAACATTCTCGGCACAGGGTTCGACCTAGAAATCTGGGTCCACCGTGGAGCCGCCGCCTACATCTGCGGTGAAGAAACTGGACTCATCGAGTCACTCGAAGGCAAGCGCCCTTACCCAAGGATTAAGCCCCCTTACTTCCCTGCTGCTCTCGGCCTCTACATGGCACCGACAATTGTAAACAACGTAGAATCACTCTGCCACGTCAAACACATCATCGAAATGGGTGGTGAAGAATACGCTAAGCTAGGGGTCGAAAGAAACACCGGAACCCGTATTCTCTGTGTATCAGGCGATGTCAAAAAGCCTGGTTACTACGAAATTGAAGTTGGTAAAATGACCATGCGTGAGCTTCTTGAGGATGTTTGTGGTGGCCCTAAAGATGGTCGATCATTTAAGGCGGTGATCCCCGGCGGATCATCCTCAAAAATTCTCCGTTGTGATGAAACTTTCAAAATAGGCCGCGGCGAAGATGCCAAGGACCTCAGTTTCTGGGACATCCAACTAGATTTTGATACTCTCGCAGCTTGTGGCTCCATGGCAGGATCTGGTGGAGTCATCGTGCTCGATGATTCACGCAGAATGTCCTGGGTACTCAATAACATCAACCACTTCTACGCTCACGAGTCCTGCGGTCAATGCACGCCATGCCGCGAAGGATCAACCTGGATGCAAAAAATATCCGACCGTATCGTCGCAGGAAAAGCTAGCCCAGAAGACATCACCACGCTCGAAGAAGTCGCCTACCAGATCGATGGTAAAACCGTCTGCGCCTTCGGCGAAGCATCTTCTTGGCCAGTAGAAGCCATCATCGCAAAATACCGCGACGAACTCACCGCTGAAACCAGCGAAGACAACGATAGACTTTCTAAAGAACAACTCCAGAGAGAGATGTATCTATAGAAGTAAACTTCTGGGAGCGGGAGCTGAAGCTCTTGGGAGCGAGAAGCGAGGAAGCACCAGAGTATATATTAATAGGTAATTAGAAAAATGGAACAAGCAAAGACATACAAGGAATTGAAAGTTTGGCAGAATGCACACGAGCTCGTGATGCATGTTTACGAGCTGACGAAACAATTCCCTAAAGATGAGCTCTTTGGTCTAACATCTCAACTTAGACGAGCAGCTGTAAGCATTCCATCAAACATAGCAGAAGGTTTCGGAAGATGGGGATCGAATGACAAAGCTAGGTTTTATAATTACGCAGAAGGCTCTTTAAACGAAATCGATTACCAACTATTCCTAGCCCAAGAACTAGGCTACGCAAAAACCGACTTCCTCACCCCTCTAAGAGAAAAACTAAAATCCCAGCTCACCAACTATATCAGCTCCATCCGCAAGGACTAAAGGGAATAATCTAGAACATCAATACACCAAACAGTTCCCAAGCAACCATTCGACACCGCCAAATAAGCTTCCCCGCTTCCCGCTCCCCAGTGCGAAGCACCGCTCCCAGAGCGCAGCTCCAACAAATCACAAGACATGTCAGACACAGAAACAACCACAAAACTACTTCCAAAAGACGAGGCCGCTGAAAAGGGACTCGTGAACGTGCAGATCGATGGCAACTGGATCCAGGTACCTAAGGGAACCCGCATGATCGAGGCCTGTAAGATGGCTGAAAAGGAAGTGCCGCATTATTGCTATCACCCTAAGCTCACATCGCCAGGAAACTGCCGTATGTGTCTAGTCCAGATGGGAATGCCACCACGCCCTGCGCCCGGTGCTGACCCTGTCTATGGCGATGATGGATATCAAGAAATCGGCTGGATGCCACGTCCAGTAATCTCATGTGCTAATACTGTTGGCGAAAACATGGGGATCAGAACCACAGGTGATTTAGTAGAAGAGACGCGCGAAGGAGTGATGGAATTCCTCTTGATCAACCACCCGCTCGACTGCCCTATCTGTGACCAAGCGGGCGAGTGCTCACTGCAAGAATATTCCGTAGAACATGGCCGTGGACAGTCACGGTTTGTTGAGGACAAAGTCAAGAAGCCTAAGAATGTAGATATTGGGCCACGTATTAACTTGGACGATGAACGCTGTATTTTGTGCTCACGCTGTATCCGCTTCATGGACGAAGTCGCAGATGATGCGGTGCTCGGGTTTTCTGAGCGTGGAACCCAAACCACCCTTACCTGCCACCCAGATCGCAAGCTTGATTCTAACTACGGCATGAACACCATCGACCTCTGCCCAGTGGGAGCTCTTACCTCTAAGGACTTCCGTTTCCAGATGAGAGTATGGTTCCTCAAGGAGACAAAATCTATTGATATTAACTGCGGCACTGGCTGTAACACCACAGTCTGGACACGTGGCAGCAAGGTTTACCGAGTCACTCCACGCAGGAATGATGATGTTAATTCCGAGTGGATGCCAGATTCTCACAGACTCGCCTTTCATGAGACACAGGGAGATGATAGACTCACTGATCCAATGATCAGGGTAGATGGCAAGCACGAGACCACTGACTGGAGAAACGCTATTTCATCAGCAGCAGACGCGATCAAACAATTTGAATCTAGCGAGATAGCAATCATCGCATCAGCTCGCCTCACGAACGAAGAGCTTTTCCTCACTCAAGGATTAGCCGAAACTCTAAATATAGAAACCTTAAACATCGCAACTGTTGAACGTAATGGTGAAGCTGACGGCAAATTAATCTCTGCAGACAGAAACCCAAATACGAACGGAGCAAAGCTTATACTCGGAGAAACTGCGAACCGGCTTAGCAGCATCAAAAATGGACTCAACAATGGCTCTATAAAAGCACTGATTGTGCTCGGTGAAGATCTCTTTGAAGCCGCTGGATTCAGCAACGATGATCTAGCAGGTGTTGAGTTTATGATTTCTTCACATATCATCGCGAACAAAACCGCACAGGCAAGCGATATCTTCCTACCGGGAGCCAGCTTTGCAGAAAAACGCGGTAGCATGGTGAATGTCACTGGAAAGCTCCAACGCCTAAACCAAGCAATTCAGCCAACTGGAAATGCAATGGAAGACTGGGAAATCATCCGCGACCTCACCCTAGCTATCAACGGCGAGACCAACGATATGTATATGATCGAGAACGTCCTGAAAATGATTGCATCTAGCGTTTCTGAGTTTAATGGTATCACCTTCTCTAAAATAGGTGACCTAGGATACCAACTCATCGAAACAGGAGTAGAAATACCACTGCTAACGAAAGAACGTGAACTCGCAGCTGCAGGTATCATCGTAGGATAATTTAAAATTTAATCACCATGGAAGAACTCATACTATTCATTATCATCAGCATCGCAAAAGTCGTCGGCATCACGTTTGTCCTGACTTTGCCAATCATCGCTTATTCGGTTTATGCTGAGCGTCGATTTGCGGCTATTATTCAAGACCGCGTGGGTCCTAACAGAGCGGGTATCCCTCTTACGATCTTTGGATTTAAGAAGGACATCAATTTCTTTGGACTGTTACAACCACTTGCTGACGGACTGAAATTCATTCTTAAAGAGGACTTTGTGCCTTCTCATGTGAATAAGTTTTTCTTCTGGCTTGCGCCTGCCCTCACGATGGTGCCGGCACTTGTCACACTCTCGGTAGTTCCCTTTGGCTCTGAGCTCTTCGGTGAAAAGTTAGTCATTGCGGACGTTTCTGTTGGTCCCCTTCTTATCTTTGCGGTTGCTTCACTATCAGTTTACGGAATCACACTAGCTGGGTGGGCATCGAATAACAAATACTCATTCTTTGGTGGGGTTCGCTCTTGTGCGCAGATGATTTCTTACGAGATCGCGCTAGGGCTCTCTGTTATTCCTGTGCTGATGCATTTCGGTGATCTAAATCTCTCTAACATCGTCCAACAGCAAGCAGATAGTGGTTGGCTTATTCTGCCACTTTGGAATGAAAGCGGACACATGTTCTCCGCAGCATTTTGGAGCTCTCCAGAGACTCACGAACGCCTATTACTCTGGATTCCAATGATCATTTCCTTCTTCATCTTCACCATATCCATCTTCGCAGAAACCAACCGTATGCCGTTTGACCTTCCAGAGTGTGAGACTGAGCTAGTCGGTGGTTATCACACAGAATATTCCTCCATGAAATTCGCACTCTTCTTCCTGGGAGAATATGCGGCAATGATCGTGGGATCGGCTCTGATCGTGACGCTCTTCCTCGGAGGTTGGTCGATAGGGTTTGGGGCTGACGCCTGGGTCATCAGCACCTTTGGCGACTGGGCTGGACTCATTCATCTCGGAGCCTTCCTCACTAAACTAGTAGCCTTCATCCTCTTCTTCATCCTGATCCGCTGGACAGTCCCACGTTTCAGATATGACCAACTGATGAAACTCGGCTGGGTGGTATTCTTCGAGCTAGCACTGATCAATATTCTCATCGCAGCACTTGTAATGTCATTCCCTCACCTCACAGCAACAGAGTTCTCTGCAACTGCTGTAGGTGTTGTCGTATTTTCAGGGCTGATGTTCTATATCGCCAAGTCTCTCGATCGCATGCTCGCTTCAGACACGAAGAAGGAAGCTCAATCATAATTTAAACCTCCCACCCTAAATCATAATGGCTAAAGTAACCAAACTAACTCGCCCCACACTCAGTAAATCTGATGAGATCTATCTCATCGGTATCTTTAAAGGCACACTCGTCACCCTAAAGCACGCGGTTAAATCTGTAATGGGAAAATCTCGTGGTGCGGACTCTCTAAAATCATCTGGCCTCGGTGTCACGATGCAGTATCCAGAGGAAAAGTGGGATGATGAGCTACCTGAATACTACCGTGGTGCTCCTGCTCTCGTCACTGATGAGATGGATCGTGAACGCTGTGTGTCCTGCCAGCTCTGTGAATTCATCTGCCCACCAAAAGCCATCAAAATCATCCCAGGAGAAATCGCTGAAGGTGACGAATGGGCTAAGGTAGAGAAGAAACCTAAAGAATTCGAAATCGACATGATCCGCTGTATTTACTGCGGACTCTGTGAGGAAGTCTGCCCAGAACAAGCTATCTATCTCCGCAAGGATTACGCTATCACCGGAACTAGCCGCGAGGAAATGGTCCACGATAAAGAGAAACTCTACGAGATCGGCGGCAAGCGAGTCGGTCTAGTGAACAAGTGGAATGAGTTGAAGTAGTGATTGGTTATTGGGTTACTTCGTTATTTAGTTATTAAAAAAATGAGCGCATTTAAGACATTTGAAGAACTTGAAGCATGGAAATCTTGCAGAGAGTATCGTGTCTTTTTAGCCCATCAAGTGTTCCCATTATTACTTAACAAAAAAGAATTCTCTCTACTTGATCAACTTAAACGCTCAGCGCGCTCAACCACACATAACATTGCTGAAGGGTTCGGTAGATACCATTACCTAGACAACTACAAATTTTGCGCAATCGCTAGCTAGAGGATCGCTAAATGAATCACTAGACCAGATCATCTGCACTAACGATGAATTATTACTCGACAACGACATGCTAATCAAAGCAAGAACACTACACGATCAAGCTCTGAAAATACTAAACGGTTACATGTCATATCTGCAACGAGCAGCGAATTCCAAGTAACTCAATAACAAAATAACTTTATAACTCCATAACCACCACACCATGCCAACCATACTCTTTTACCTATTCGCCATCCTGATGATCGCTGGCGGCGTTTGCGTAGTCGCTCTGAAAAACCCGGTTTCCTCAGCAATGGGAATGATCGGTTCGTTCATTGGGCTAGCGGCTCTGCTCATCGGACTCAATGCTTACTTCGTGGGCACACTCCAAGTGCTCGTCTATGCCGGTGCGATCATGGTGTTGTTCATCTTCATCATCATGTTACTCGATCTCAAAAAAGAAGAGACCAAGGAATTTGGCGGAGCATCGATCGCTGCTGGGGTGATCGTCCCCCTGCTTTTCGTCCTCATCATGATCCCAGTGTTCCAGAGTGTGAACACAGATTTCACTAAACTGGATAAGAAAGCACTCATCGCGGCTGAGGCGATATTACCTGAATCTGAAGTTCCAAAGAGCAGCGCTATCCGCGAAAAACTTAAAGTAGGGCAACTCGCTGACGTGAACCTTATCGGTCAGAAACTTTTCACTGAGTATAACTTCCCTCTCCAAGTAGTTGGCGTTCTCCTACTCGTCGCAACGATAGGCTGTGTCACTCTCTCTAAGAAACTTCATGGCGATGAGCCGGAAGGAGACACTGATCACCGGATGGCTAAGACTTTAGCTAAATCTAACGCTATCCCACAGGTTGTATCCACTAAGGATGCAGGAGACAAATCCGAACCCAACTCTAATAAATCCATCTAAATACTACCATCATGGAACCCGCATCTCTAACAGAATACTTATTCTTTTCCGGCTTACTCTTCGCCATCGGATTAGCTGGCGTCATCATTCGCCGCAATATCATCGTCATTTTCATGTGCTTGGAAATGATGCTCGCTGCTGCATCACTCACCCTCGTTGCCTTCAGCAGACAAAGACTAGTGAATGGACTACCTGACTACGACGGACAAATGCTCGTCTTCTTCATCATCACTGTAGCTGCCGCAGAAGTAGCTGTAGGTCTGGCTATCATCGTAGCGCTCTACCGCGCTCGTAAAACGATCAGCACGGAAGATCTCACCACTCTCAAAAACTAATTTACTACCACTCATGATTCTCTGGTTACTCTTTATTTTACCCCTCGTTAGCGCAGCACTGATTCATTTTTTGCTGAAGCAAAAGTTTGCTGGTCTCGCAGCGTTGATCGGGACAGCTTCCACAGCTGCTTCGCTCCTCATCGCCATCCTATGGTTATTTATTGACTTTTCTGCACTGTCTTGGTCTTGGATTAGCGTGGGTGATTTTGAGGTGAATATCGGTCTCGTTAGTGATCAGCTTGCTAAAGGCATGATGATCGTCGTTTGTGGTATCGGATTTCTCGTGCATGTGTTCTCACTTGCTTACATGAAAGACGATGAGGCAAAGGCGCGTTATTTTGGTAACCTATCACTCTTCATGTTCTCCATGACGGGCATCGTGCTCGCGGAGAACTTCATCATGATGTTCATCTTCTGGGAACTCGTGGGACTCTCCTCATACTTACTCATCGGTCACTGGTATAAGAAGGACACTGCGGCAGATGCGGCTAAGAAAGCATTCCTCTCTAACAGAATTGGCGACTTCGGATTTCTCATCGGTATCCTCATGACATGGATCCTCGCAGGTTCAGTGGTGTTCTCAGAAATGAGCGGCGCTGCCTTCATCAGTAACGGTGAGTTCATCGCTGGCGCAGCGGTATTGCTCGTCTTCTGTGGCGCTATCGGTAAATCTGCCCAACTCCCACTCCACGTCTGGCTCCCAGATGCGATGGAAGGCCCTACCCCAGTATCAGCTCTCATCCACGCAGCAACTATGGTTGCAGCTGGTGTTTACATGATGGCCCGTTTCTTTGGCAGCATCGGACTAGAGGCATTGGCGAATGTTCCTGCTACACAAGTCATCGCCTGGATTGGTGCGATCACTTCATTGGTCGCCGCCCTCATGGCAACTCAGCAAAACGACATCAAGAAGATCCTCGCCTACTCCACCCTTTCCCAACTCGGTTACATGGTCATGGCTGTTGGTCTGTTAGACCCAAATGCGGGCATGTTCCACCTCTACACTCACGCGTGGTTTAAAGCATTACTCTTCCTCGGATCAGGCGCAGTCATCTACGCTTGCCATCACGAGCAAAACATCTGGAAAATGGGTGGACTACTCAAGAAAATGCCCATTACAGGCTATACCTTCATCATCGGAACGCTCGCTCTTACAGCATTCCCACTGACTTCTGGCTTCTTTTCAAAAGAAGCCATTCTCTACGCTGCGAAAGGCACTCCATTCTTCTACATCGCTGTCATCGTAGCAGCGCTCACTACCTTCTATATGTTCCGGCTCATCTTCGTGGTGTTTCTAGGAGAAGCTAAGGACAAAAATGCGAAGATTGCGACTGAAGTCGAATTAAGAATGTTTGGACCACTCGTCCTACTTGCTCTGATGGCATTAGTATCACCTCTCCTCGGTTTCTTTATCCCTGCTAATGACTTCACCCCTGATACAGGAATTCATTTCGATAGCCCTATCCTCTATTATTCAGTGGGTGCATTTGTTGTAGGTATGGTGTTTGCCGTTTACTTCTACAAAGACAAAAAGGAAGATCCGATCAACATCCCATTGTTCCGAAATAAATTCTATCTCGATGAATTTTACGCAGGCATCGTGAAATGGTTCCAAGATATCCTTGCCGCTGTGGTGCATTTCCTCGATGAGTTTGTCATCAACGGGATGCTCGTAGGTGGACTCACCCGCATCGCTCAAGGAACGGGTAATCTGTTCCGTAATTACGGTCAGTCAGGAAACCTCCAGCACTACGCCTTCATCAGTGGAGCCGGAATTCTACTCGCCATTTACTTCACGGTTTTCGCTAACTAATCATTTCAGCCTTTTCAATCAACTAACAACACCATCACCTAATGCTTACTTTAGCACTCATCTTGATTCCCTTACTGGCTGTCGCCGCCATCTTCTTTGGTGACGCTGCCAATGCCCGTAAGATTGCACTCATAGCAGCGGCGGCAAATATCGCGGTCGCCATCGCCGCGCTCAGCGCTGGCTGTTCTGGATTCAATCTCAATGTCCTCAGCGATCCCAATATCAATCTCGCACTCAGCGTTGATAGCGGCATCTCTATGGTGATGCTCCTGCTCTCAGTGATCGTCACCCTCGCGGCTGTCTTCAGTGGTAGCTGTCCAGAAGGCCGTGAGAAACTCTGGTTCACTAGCACCTTGCTGATCTCAGCGGGTGCCATCGGAGCGTTTATCTCTACGGACCTGTTCTTCTTCTTCGCCTTCCACGAGCTAGCGCTCATCCCTACGTTCCTGATGATCGGTATCCTCGGACGCGGTGACAGAAAAGAAGTCGCTTGGAAAACCACCATTTACCTCGCTTTCGGCTCCATCGTCCTCCTCGCAGGATTACTCATGATCGCAGACCAGCTCGGTAGCTTTGACATGACTCAGCTCAAACCAGTCGAATCTCATCAGAATGAGATCGCGCTGCTACTCATCATCGGATTCGGCACACTCGTTTCACTCTTCCCATTCCACAGTTGGGCAGCCCCTGCCTACGCATCCGCTCCCGCTCCAGTCTCCATGCTCCATGCGGGCGTGCTGAAGAAATTCGGTCTCTACGGACTCATCGTAGTCGGTTACGAAGTCGTGCCAGATGGCATGGCTCACTGGCTTCCACTACTTCTCGTTCTTCTCCTCTGTAACATCATCTGGGTAGGTCTGGTGACCATCAACCAGAAGCGACTCGACCTGATGCTCGGTAATTCTTCCGTGATGCACATGGGTTACATTTTCCTAGCCATCGCGGCACTTGTCGATAATGGCAGCAGTTTCGCGACACAGGCAGCAGTGCTCCTCATGTTCGCGCATGGAATTTCTATCGCCATGTCCTTCTGCCTCGCAGACAGGATCGAGGCGAAGACTGGCACGCTCGAAATCAACCAACTCGGCGGACTCGCCAAAAACGCACCAAGCCTAGCATTCCTCTTCGGACTCGTGGGCATGGCATCCATCGGGCTTCCTGGACTGGCAAACTTCGCCGGTGAGATCATGGTGTTCTTCTCCGGATTCGAGGGTTGGGAGCCTGCTGATGGTCTTGGACCCTTGCAGATAACCACCATCATCGCCATCTGGGGCGTGGTCATTTCTGCCGTCTATATGCTCCGTGCATTTAGAAATATCTTCCAAGGAGAAACCGTCAACCGCACCGAAAAGGTCAACTGCCTAAGCCGCGACGAAAAGATCCCTGCTATCCTGCTCGGTCTCATCCTACTCATCGTAGGAATCTACCCGCAAGCCATTCTACAATTTCTTAACTAATCACAATGAACTCATACTTACTTGAATTTCTCGTCGTCGCAATTGGCGTTATCATGCTGCTCTGGGAAGCCTTCGCTTCACCTAAGAATAAATCAAAGCTGGCTCTCATTGGCGCTGGCGGACTGACCATTGTCTTGGTGATACTGATCCTTGCTAGAAACTGTGAAGCCTGGACCGCTGTGCCGGACTGGCTTTCTCGCTTTTATACAACAGGAGGATATTCTCTCTTCTTCAAAAGCTTCGCACTGATCAGCACCATCCTTGTGCTGTTGATGTCCTATGACTTCCGCAGTATTCTCAATAAATACACCAGCACCGACAACACCGACTCCAATACAGGTGAGTTTTACACCCTTCCCATCTTCGCCTGTGCAGGACTCATGTGGATGGCATCTGCTACTGACCTCGTCTCTATCTTTGTCTCACTTGAGCTAGTCACCATCACCTTCTACGTAATGGTAGCCTACATGCGCAGAAATGTGGGATCACTCGAAGCCGGCGTGAAATACCTCATCCTCGGCGCACTTTCCACCGGCTTCCTCGTCTATGGAATCGCATGGCTCTATGGCGCTATAGGAACTACTGATCTCGCTAAGATCGCTACTATGGAACTAACTAGCTCCTACCCACTCCTCTTCGGACTCTCACTCATCATCATCTCACTCGGCTTCAAAGTCGGTGCTGTGCCGATGCAGCTATGGATTCCTGATGTTTACCAAGGTGCACCGACTCCGATCACTGCATTCCTCTCCATCGCCTCTAAAGCAGCTGGATTTGGTGTCGCTATCGTCATTCTCCAGCCATTCCTCGCCTCCGATTCAATAGGCGGAAACGTGCAACTCATCCTCTACATCATGGCGGCAGCTACCCTGCTTTATGGTAACCTATCCGCACTCGCCCAGACTAACTTCAAACGCCTGCTCGCCTATTCATCTATCGCTCACGCTGGATTCTTGCTATTGGCTCTCTCAGTCTCAGATTTTCAGACCATTAAATTCTACCTAGCGACTTACCTCATCATGACCTTCGCAGGATTCTTCATCCTCAACCTCATCCGTGTCCAGGACAACAGCGATGAGATCGACGGCTTCGATGGTCTCGGCAAGAGAAACCCTAACCTAGCACTCGCACTCACCATCACGATGGCGGCGATGGCTGGTGTGCCGCTCACCGCTGGATTCTGGGGGAAGCTATTCGTCTTCAAGTCTATTCTAACAGAGCCTCTTCCATGGCCCGTCATCGTCATTGCATTCGTAGCGGCAGCGGCTGGATTCTACTACTACTTCAAGGTCATTCGCGCTATCTACTGGCACAAGCCAGCGAATGACAAGCCACTCATCATCCCTTGTATCTCCAAGTATGCCATCATCATCCTCACCGTAGCTATCGTGGTCATTGGTGTATATCCAATAGCAATCGAGTGCCTGATTGGAGGCTAGCGTCATTCTACTATCTGAATAGCTATTCGATTGTAGCACGCCTTTGGCGGGTAGCACGTAGCAAGTAGCGATTAATTTTCGCTAAAAATTAATCGCTACTTGCTACCCAAACTCGAAGAGTCCCTACTTGCTACACACCGAGTACATCAAGGCATGTGAAACAGAGCACAATAACTCCCCACCAAACGCTCTCAAGCCAACGAAATCCCAAACCTCTTCAATATCATATTTAACAAGAAGAACAGCGCGATTGTTCCGATAATATAAACCCCAAGGCTGAGCCAGAAATTGCCTCCCTTTTTCAACATCTCGCTCATCACTAGGAACATTGGCAATGTCGGCAACACATACCAAAATGTGTAATAGACGTAGCTCGCAACCTTCTCTGTCCCCTCAGTGCCTTTATTCTCGGTAAATATCCAGAGCACAACGAGGATTGTCATCACAGGCAAGGCACCCACCAGTGCGCCTATCTTTTCGTTTCGATTCGCAATTTCTGAAGCGATGACAACGATGGCCGCCGTGATGATGTATTTGAGATAAATTGGCATGATTAAAAGTTTGTCTTTGAGTTATTACTACAGGCAAGTTAAATTAATTTTCAACTTCCTTCACTTTAACTCACAGCTCTATGAAATCAAGCCATCTTCTCTCACTTCTCTCTACATTACTGTTGCCCCTCACCGCATGCAGTGTTGCGCCGAGCTACTCTGCTCCGTCCGTATCAGTTGCCACCCCTGCCACAGCAAGTGCAGCCTTCCCCACCCTCAGCGCAGCCGACAAAGCTAAGATCGGCAAAAAAATCTGGCATAACGAATCTGGCGGTACCGTCAGCGGACTCACCGCCTGGAACGTAGGTGAAGAATTCCCATCGCTCGGCATAGGACACTTCATCTGGTATCCTAAAAACTATCGCGGTCCCTACACCGAATCCTTCCCCGCCTTCATCCGCTACGCCCAGCAGCGCGGAGTCAAAACCATCCCAGCATGGGTGCTCAAAAGCCCCAGCTGCCCATGGCCAAACCGCAACTCATTCAATGCCGCTAAAAATGGCGCCCACCTCACCAGCCTCAGAAATTTCCTCGCAGCCAATGGAGAACTCCAGACCAATTTCATCCTCGCCAAAAGCCAAGCAGCACTCGGCAAAATACTCACCACCGCACCACCCGCCCAGCGCGCCACCATCCGCAACAACTACGCAAAAGTTGCCACCACCTCAAACGGAGCCTACGCCCTCATCGACTACGTAAACTTCAAAGGTGAAGGCATCAACCCCAAGGAACGCTACAAAGGTCAAGGCTGGGGACTCCTCCAAGTCCTGGCCAACATGAACCCATCAGTAACAGCCGGACAACCAGCCGCCAAAGAATTCTCTACCTCCACCAAACGCATGCTAGACCGTCGCATCAAAAACTCCGACCCAGCCCGAGGCGAAACCCGCTGGCGCGAAGGCTGGCATAACCGCTGTGATACTTATGCAAGACCACTCTAGCCAACGAGTCAATAATTCGATAAACTCCTTTACCGTTATCTTGCTATGGGTTAAGCAGTCAATGTCTTAGAGTTATATTTGAGGCGACCAACAGATCTCTTATGCACGCTTACGAAAAAATATCACTCAGCTCAGCTGGCTATGTACTCGCTATTTTTCTCATCATCATCCATCTCTGGATGGTCTCGAAGCCAGCTAGTGCAATGACTTACTTCAAGGGATTCTCACGTAATTATGGGATCGGAAGAATTCTTATGGGGATCGGTATGGCTTGGTTCTGGTTACTCATCATTCCTGAGAAATTTTTCTTCACCAGTCCTATCGCCATGGACTTGCAGGACTTCAATTCTCTCAAGACGATTATGGCGCTAGCGGTCCCACTCGTGGCGTATCTCATCATCACTGAGTGTAAAGAATTCCTCGCTGTAAGAGGACTAGGTCTATGCCTGCTTATGGCTGCTGCACCTCTACTCGCTGCAGCTTGGCAAGAGCCACACGCCTTTAAGTTCCTCATGCCACTCTATGCTTATGCAATGATCACCAAAGGTCTCTTCATGGTTGGTATGCCTTACATGACCCGCGATCTTATCAACTGGGCAACCTCGAGCCCAGGCAGGTTCAAAATGGTCAGCATCGCAGGTCTCGCATACGGAGTCGCCATCCTAGCCTGCACCATCCTCTTCTGGGGAAAAGTGCATAGTTAAGAATTACTTTACATTGAGTTCACAAACTAATCCTCTGAATTGGCTTAGACTAGAGATTAAAAAAGCTCTTAAGAAATAGCTAGATCTAAGGTAGGAACCAGGAATCCGAAACGACTTCGAGAATTTCAACACACTGATCTGACTGCGCACCTTTAGGGAATACCAGCTTTAGCATCATAGGCACCGTCATTCTTGACCCTGTGTTTTTATTACCCTTAACAAGAGTCAGACTTTTCATTATTTCATCAACCTCTGAACCTTTCTTAGTATAACCTATTAGATATTTCTCTGCATTTCCTCTGATAGCTATCCTATAAGCTTGGTAAATATTATCATCGCTAAATTCATAAAGGTAGGGTCCATAATTTATCCTTTCTCTGGCCTCCAATCTAAAAACATGCGCCTCAGTATTCCTGTCCGCTATAAATGCATTCCAATCAGCAGGTTGATAAACAACTGCGGTATCCCAGTCGACCAAATATGTCCCGTCTTCTTGTTTCTCTAACAGTAAACTTTTGGGCTTATTTTCCACTCCCGTCCCTCCACTCTGGCTACTGATATTAGCAGAAACTATAGTAATCTCTTTGTCTTCCATTCTGATTTCAGAAGACTTTGAAATACCTTCAAAATGATAGATATCGAATATTAGCTCGTTACCGTAGGACTTAGTCATTTTCCTTAACGTTGACTCTTGATTTCTACAGTATTTGGCACGTTCTTCGATACTGGTTGCTTCTAGATAGTTTTTAACACATGCAGACACATTTGCTATATTTTGAGCGTCATCTATATCACTTTGCACTGATACCAGAGCTATCTCTTTGATTTCTTGGGCTTTTTCTCCTTCATCTACCTCTTCTCCACTTAGATTTATAAATGCCCAAATACCAGCAGACATTGCTAATAAAATCCCCAGGAGTATGAACCATTTCACCCAGCTTACAGTAGCACTATTACTTTCATCTTGTATCCACTGATCTTCTAATGTGGGCATGATTTCACGCTCTGATAGATCTACCTCTGATAGTTCTTTAGAGCGAAAACTCTTTCCGAGTGTATCATCTTTGTTATGCTCTAATCGAGCTACTAAAACATCATTTTGATACAGCTCCCCTCTTTGAATCAAATCTGAAGCTGAGTCAAGTTCTGCGATGATTGTAACTAATTCCGCACCAATCTCCTCTCCGCCACTATTAGTAGGATTCTTCACAGCTTCATCCTCTGTTAGAGGGAGAACCTCGGGTAATTCTTCATTGGATGAACAAAACTCAGATTCATCCGTGCTATTGTTTTTAGATTTTTTATTTTTCATCCTAATTTATTCATAAGTATTTATCCACTTCCTAGATACCAAGTCTTCAATTAAAATATACTCATCGTTTTCATTAGGAGAATCTGCTAAGAATCTTACTTTAAGGATGTATTCATGCACCATCCTTTTATTTGTAATCGGGTTCTTCAGCTCATATTCAATAGAGTTATTTAACTTATCTTGCTCTGGACTTCCTCTTTTCACATAACCCCAGAATACCATATTACTATTCGGTATATTTAGTCTTAGCACTTGATACTCACTATCTTTAAAGCCCCAATTATAAGTGCTAAACAAATACATTGGCTTCACTTCAAATTTGAAGTTTGTCGCTTCTCTTGAACGTATTTCTTTAAACTTTTTCACATCATTCTCTTGAAAAACAACATCTGCTTTCCAGTCTATTTTGTATTCGCCATCAGAGACCTCTCTCGCATAGTAGCTGAGAGACCCCTCTGTAGGTCTGTGATTATTCTTGATGACAACTTCCCAAACCTGCTCCCCATTTAAATTAATAGGGAGTACGTTCTCAATAACATAATCTAATAGAGGTTTCACACCTCCATTACCTTCATAATATATTTCTAGAACATTTTTAAATGATTCCGCTTGATAAATGTATGCACTCTTCTCAATCAATGTCTTTGCCGTGAGATACCGATCTATTACTTCACTCACAACCATGATTTCCTTGCTTATTATTCGCTTCCCTTGATCTTTGGACTTATTTGCTAATGCTGAAATATTGTTGTCATTACCTCGCTCATCATTACTAAATTGCCATAGCGCCCAACCACCTACCATTACAATCAACACGATAATAGAACACATAAATATAACTGACTTACGGCAAAAAACTTCACTAGATTCATCTTTAGCCACTTCCCAGCCTTCTTCTACAGTTTTTTGCTTAGCTATCTCCTCAGAAAGTGATCTTTCTGAAGGTTCCTTAGTCCTCATCCTGAAGAGGCTAGCTTTGGACATCACGGGTTGGCTGAGGGCTTTCTGGACTTCATCTTTGAGTCCACTTTTAAAACTCTTTCTATCTTCCTCGAAAAGGCGATCAATAGAATGATCTAATGGTTTATCATTATCCTGAAATAGCTGATCAATAGATCGATCATCCATTTCTTGATCTGCAGTGAGCTTGATATCAACTTCATCCTCAGCTGAATCAATAAATCGATCGTCTAATCTCTCGATATTTTCTTCTGAGTCACTTTTTTTCATATCATCGCTATTATTATTCTTTCCCGCCATAACTATTCTCTAGTTGTCCTACACACACTCTTCACATAATCAGTATAGACGCAACTTAGAATCCTGTTATAAAAAGAAAATGTCTGAGCCAGAACTACCCAGAATAATTATTACAACCGCAGGATTTGGCGATGGCCACAATAGCGCTGCCTACAATTTAGCGGCGGCGCTAGAGCAGTATGCTGAAGCTGAAGTAATCGACCCCTGTGCTCTAGGTTCCCCTAGACTAAATGCTAGGCTGAGAAAATTCTATCGCTTCATCACCACTCACACACCTAAGGTTTGGTATCGTATTTACAAATCTGTTGAGAAACATGATTTTTCAAAAGAAAAGTTCCCTTTTATGCGTAAGCCTGAAAACACGCTGAAAGATATCATGCTCAGCTTCGAGCCACATGCTATCGTTAGCACCTACCCCCTCTATCCTTATTATGTGGAGCGCTCATTTGCTAAAGGTATCCCTCGCGTTCCCGTCATCACTCTGATTACAGATTCCATCGAGATCAATGCGGCATGGAGAGACGCTCCATCGGATTACTTTCTCGTTACTGATAAGTTTACCAGAGAGTCACTGATCGCGTCTGGTGTGGATGAGCGCAAAGTCATCGTCACCGGCTTTGCCGTTCATCCTCGATTTACTAAGCTAAAATCTATCGCTAGCTACGATCATAAATCAGTATTCAAGGTCCTCTACTTCCCTACTTCTAAAAAGCCGATCATTCGCAGAATCATGCGAGTCATTCTAGACACTAAGAATGCAAATACTGAGATCACTGTGGTTCTGGGTCGAAACGTTAGAAAACTCTACGATAGAGTACGCGAAATTCAGCTCAAATACCCGGGTAGAGTGCAGATCAAAGGCTGGACAAGGCGCGTACCAGAACTACTGACATCTCATCACCTCGTCATAGGTAAGGCTGGTGGAGCCACGGTGCACGAGACTATAGCGGCTGCCTGCCCTATGCTTATTCATCACTTAGTACCTGGACAGGAAGAAGGAAATCTAGCTCTACTAGAGAAAATCCAAGGTGGATTTTATACCGAGACACCTGAAGACATTCGCCACGCCTTGACTAATATTTTAAAAGATGACGCGGCGCTGTGGAAAAATATGAAATATAACCTCACCCAATACGCCAAACCAGCAGGTTCTATCTCCGCCGCGCAGTTTATCATTAATACAATAGAAAACTACGACTATGACCTTCCTATTTGACATTGGCAATGTGCTTCTTGCATTCGATTTTCTCCCTGCCCTAAATTCGCTAAAAGGCGCGAACGCTGATCCAGATGCGATAGAAGAGATAATATCTGCCAAAGATAGCTTCGAAGCAGGTGAAACGACACCAGACGAATACATCACCATCGTGCGGGGTTTATTAGATTTCCATGGAAGTAAGACTGATTTCATCACCACTTGGAATTCTATTTTCACAGAGATTCCGGAGACATTTGAGCTGGCGCGAATCCTAAAATCACAGGGGCATAGACTCATTTTATTTTCTAATACTAATCCTATCCATGCACCCTATTGCGTCAAAACACATAAGCTGTTAGAGCGTTTCGATCACGCTGTGTTCTCCTACCAGATCGGTGCTATCAAACCCCACGATGCCTTTTTCATTCGTGCATTTGAGAAATATCAAATTATTCCAGAAGAGACTATATATATCGATGATCTACCAGAAAACATAGCCGCTGGAACACGCCATGGACTCACTTCATTCTGCTACGACTACCTCAAGCACGATGATTTACTCCTCTGGCTTGAGACTCATATCACTTAATAATTACTTGTGGAAAAACGCAGCAGAATTCTTTACTCATATTCCATATTCTGTGGCAAATCAGCACAGTTTTCTCGCTCATTCTTACCGCCTCTTGAGATCTACACTCAACGCAGTAAAATATTTGGTGATGTTTCTCAGTGAATTAGAGAGTAAATTATCAATTTTCTAGCTTGCCTAAGAAAACTTTACCTCTCATAAATGCTTCATCATGAACAAATTCATCGCCTCTACATCTCTGCTTAGTATCTGTTTTCTGACCAGCTGCTCCATAATCGAAGGTTATCGCCAAGACCCAAGTACATGGGGTAAAAAAGAGCAGGTTAAAAACGCTTCCGACACCGCAGATTTTCCAAAGCAAACAAATACACCCCTTGTAAAACCAACTAAGATTACTCCTTCTATAAACAGTGAGATAGTTAATAAAATCTCTAACAACGGTAGAACTGTCGAAGGAATGATTGAGCCAGATGTCACTCAGCTACCCGACAACAAAGATCTGCAAGAGTCAAATAACGTCGCTCCTGCCCCACTGAATCCTAAATTAAGAGCTCCCGTAGCGCCTTTACTCATTAATCCATCTGACTCTCTTCCTCTAAATCGATAGTCCTTTAAAATTTAGCACGAATCGATACGCCGCCCCTTCTGTAGTTCAGATACATATTTCTGCTTGATACTCCCCTGGCTCTATAGCATCCCCGTCGGTAATATTGATGGCGGTGAGCATTCACTGACCCGCTATAGACACGATAGCCGTAATGGTAGCGCGAGTATGGATTAAATCCCGAATAAAATCTAGGACTCTTCACCGTGCTCAGCTCCGGCCTTAATTCTAAAATATTTGGAATGACTCGGCTTACATTCTCTGTCTCTTTATCTGATTCCTCTTCATCCACAACTATCCTGATCACTTTCTTTCCCTTGATGGCCAGCGGACGCCCCTCTGAGTCATACCAGGTTTTTCCTTTTACCTTTAGAGCTAAAATAATAACCAAGGAGAAACTTACCGCTATCGGGCCGATAATTGTATTTAGATTTATTCTCACTTCCCTACACTATCACGGTATTAAAACATAAACTCACGATTCTGAACATGTCATTACCGCCAGCCACAATAGTAAAAACTAGATTTGCCCCGTCGCCCACAGGCCACTTGCATCTTGGACATCTCTATGCCGCTCAAGTAGCACATGATCTCGCTCGGAAACTAGGCGGCCAATATCTTCTGAGATTCGAAGATATAGATAAGACTCGCACCAAGGATCATTACTACGCTTCCATCCTAGATGACCTCCAGTTCTTCAAGTTTCAACATGATGCTCCTCCCATCAGCCAGATTCAGAGTGATCGGACAGAAGCCTATGCAGCAGCACTTGCTGAGCTTGATCTCTTAGGTGTCACCTACCCATGCTTTTGTAGTAGAAAAGACATCCACCGTGAGATTTCATCACTCACTAATGCGCCGCATGGTAATCACCTTAGTGCTCAGTATTACCCTGGCACTTGTAAAAAACTTACCTCTAGCCAGAGAGATGAACTACTAGAACAAGGAAAAATCCCATCTACCCGAATCCACATCGACAAGGCAAAAGAACTCACTGGTAATCTCACATTTAATGACCTTATCCACGGAGAAATTACTGTTGATCATGATATTTTAGGCGATAGCGTTCTCGCTAGGAGAGACATCGGCACCTCCTACCACATCGCATCCGTGATCGATGATGCTTTCCAGGAAATCACTCATATCACAAGGGGTGATGATCTGTTAGAATCCACCCATCTACACCGAGTTCTTCAGCATCTGCTAAATTTCCCTGAGCCTACATATCTTCACCATCAACTCATCCTCGATACTAACGATGAGCGCTTAGCAAAAAGAGCCCAGTCGATATCCGTAAAGGAACTACGCGAACAAGGCCATAGCCTCGATTCACTAATCGAAATGATTCAGCAGCAGCTAAAAACTATCTAATACCATTTGAATATTGATAGTGGTTTTTCTTTCCCAAATCAGCTTTGCTGCACTTTCAAATCATTCCATCAAACGATCAATCCAGTATCACTGTGAGGATGGTATCAAGCAGGCTATCAGCCTCAGAAAATAAGAAAGCGACCCGATTGATAAGCTGCTGGAAAAACCCAAAACCAAACAGTAACTCAACCGGGCCGCCTTATGCTGTCGACAAGGATAAATTAGCAAAGAAACCTCTTAATGCAAATTTTTTTTAGCTTTATTTTAATAACGTATTTAGAACCCAACAAAAAAACATAAGTAACTAATATAGAAGTCTTAAATGCTGATCCTTAAAACCACTTCCTTTGAGTCTGACTAAGTAAGTGCCTCGTCTCGTAATCAGCTCACTACCGAGCTCAAAAACGATGGTATCGCTGTGAATGAATTTGAACGAGACATCGAGTGCCTTACCATCTGGCTCGGTCACTCCACTTCGGTGCTTTCTCTTGAAATTTTCTCTGGCTTCCAGACCTGAACCACACAGTCGCTCGGTGCAGGGCCATTCACAATGTGGTAGCTCCAGCCATTGCCGTGCAAATACTTTTTAGCATCGAAACCATGCCCAGGGTATGAGTAGTCTTTACGAATGCCTCTATCGGATTGATCTATCAAATACATTGCAGAATACGCACCCTCGATACCAAATCCTGTTTTACTCATCTTATGGTTGAGACACCATCTACGGTGCCCGCGCCTCTCTCTATTATTGGCACCTGAGTCTTGTATATACTGCATGACACTACTTTCCATGCTCATATTTCCACTGTTCATCGCTAAATTGCACTTATCTGTAGAATGTCCAAAGTCATGAGAAAGCTTTCCTTTTTCAGCACAGATTTTTGCGGCATCTGTCGCTGCTGCGTTCATCCCTTTATCTGCCTTCACATCATACGGCACTCGGCTAAGAAACCGATACACATTTAGTAGATTAACCGCATCTTGCGCACCCTTGGAGACTCCATCGGGAACTTCACGTGCATTGATTTCTTTGATCTTGGCTCTGATTTCAGCTTTAATCTCTTTCGGAGCGAATCCCTCATCGAGGAACTCCTCATTATCAGAATCTGATCCAGCTGTCTTGCCTTCCCCGTCACCGACATCATCCCCATCTTTATTCGCGAGTTGCTGTCCTTTTAGCTCTTGGATTCAATAAATAAACGCAACTTTTGATTAGCAGGAAGTAAACTGTTAAATTGAAAAGGGAAAGGTCCGAAAACCCTTCCCTTTTGATTCAATAATTACTTCACTGCTGCCCGATCAAAAGAA
>Ga0209711_10000054_pt1 | contig 100344 bp, 69 predicted proteins | sample ArcticOcean_MG_C_7_FD_187441 | JGI IMG/M metagenome (GOLD analysis project Ga0209711, IMG submission 187441) | Marine microbial communities from western Arctic Ocean - ArcticOcean_MG_CB11_88 (SPAdes) (version 2) | ecosystem: Environmental > Aquatic > Marine > Oceanic | place: Arctic Ocean... | reverse complement strand
TGGAATCTAAAGACCCTGATCAAGTGATGCCTCTGCATCCCTCAAGAAGCCCCCACGGCAGGGTCATGGATCCTGCTGATATTGCACTGGTGCGCCGCTGGGTCAAAGAAGGCGCCAACTACGAAAAGCACTGGGCCTACATTGCTCCGAAAAAATCCGAGCTCCCCACAGTTAAAAATAAAGACTGGATCAGAAATCCAATCGATCACTTCGTCCTCAGTAAGCTTGAAAAAAACAACCTCACACCAAATCCTGAGGAAGACAAAGCGCGTCTCCTACGCCGTCTCTCTCTGGACCTCACAGGCCTGGCACCAACACCAAAAGAAGTCACTGATTTCCTAGCAGACACACGTGATTTCGACGAAGTCTATTCCGATAAGGTGGATCAGTTACTCAAAACAGATTCATATGCAGAACACTTCGCTCGCCACTGGCTGGATGTAGCACGCTACGCAGACACTCACGGTATCCATATTGATAACTACCGCTCCATCTGGCCCTACCGCGACTGGGTCATCAATGCCTTCCGCGACAACATGAAGTTTGACCAATTCACTCTGGAACAAATCGCTGGTGATATGCTGCCAAATGCAACTCTTGAACAAAAAATAGCCACTGGCTTCCACCGTTGCCTGCCTACCACCGGAGAAGGTGGAGCCATCGCCGAAGAATACGATGCCATCTATGCACAGGACCGAGTCGACACCACATCCGCCGCATGGCTGGGACTCACTGCTGGCTGTGCCGCCTGTCACGACCATAAATTTGACGCTATCTCCACCAAAGAAAACTACCAGCTCACTGCATTTTTCAGAAACACCACCATGAGCGCGCTAGACAGGAACAATGCTCTTCACCCACCGAACATACTCGTGCCACTTAAAAATGATCGTAAGCTATTAGCTGAGGCCAAAAAAATAACTACCAGCGTAGAAGAGCAGCAGAAACAAATTCAAATCAAACTTGAGCCAGCGTTCCAAACCTGGGTTAAACAATCAAAAAACACACCCACTAGCTCAGCACCAGCAGCTGAGGGAGCTTTAATAAACTTACCACTAAACGATAAAAAGAACGGTATTAACCATCCCACTTACAAAAGCAAACTACCGCTCAAATGGAAAAATTCCGAACTTGGTGACGCGGTATTGTTCACTGATTCTAATGAAATTAACCTCGGGAAATCTGGAGACTTTGAACATAATAAACCATTCAGCTTTGGAGCTTGGATCTATGCTCCCGATAAAGCGTCTGGAAGTATTGTTTCTAAAATGAGTTCCAAAGACAATCAGCGTGGTTATGACCTCTCAGTTGACAAAGGTAAGCTTGTCTTCAGGATGGTCCACGAACTTCCAAAAAACCTCGTAAAAGTGTCTACTAGGGAATCATTCAAGGCGAACAGATGGATGCACATTATGGTTACTTACAATGGAGCAAGTAGACCGAGTGGAGTAAACATCTATATCGATGGCAAATCACAGCAGAAGACAAATAAACGATTTAAGCTCCAAGATACGATTAAAAATGATGCCCCACTAATTCTCGGTAATAGCAATTTAGGCGAATCGTTCAACAATGGACAGCTTCAGCATTTCCAGCTCTACAAAAGAGCCCTCAATGAAGTTGAAATCAACAACATCGCTGCTGAAGCCAAGTTGCGCCTGGGTAAGTTAAATAAAGACCAGCTAAATGAGGCAAAGCAATACTTCTTTACCAATATCAGTGATGCAACCTCTGACATTAACTCTAAATTAAGCGCTTCAAAAAAAGACATTAACGACATCGAAGCCAGAGGCACACGCACTCTCATTATGGACGTGAAACCAAACCAAAAGCCGACGGCTCATGTGCTCATCCGTGGTGATTACGCCATCAAGGATAAAGAAGTGCTTGCACCCAATGTGCCAGCATCGCTCCCTCCGATGACTGAAGACATGCCAAAAAACCGCTTAGGTCTTGCCATGTGGCTCACTGATAAAAGCAATCCACTTCCAGCACGCGTCACTGCTAACCGCTATTGGTACTACCTCTTTGGCACTGGTATCGTCGAGACTAACAAAGACTTCGGCATCATGGGAGCTAGACCAACACACCCCAAACTGTTAGACTATCTCGCAGCAGACTTCATGGAACACGACTGGGATTTTCATCGACTTCTTAAGCAAATAGTTACCTCTTCAACCTACCGCCAAAGCTCGGTTCTAACCGCAGAGAAAAAGTTCCAAGACCCACTCAACAAGCTCCTCTCACGCGGACCCCGCTACCGCATGGATGCGGAACAACTGCGCGACCTCGCACTCAGCTCATCTCAACTTCTCCATACAGAGATCGGTGGCCCATCAGTCAAACCATACCAGCCTACTAACATCTGGCAAGCCGTAGCGATGCCGCAATCCAACACCAAAACATACAAGCCTGACAGCGGGAACAAACTCTACCGCCGCTCACTCTATACATTCTGGAAGCGCACCGCCATGCACCCCACTATGGAAATCCTCAATGCCCCCAACAGAGAGGAATCCTGTGTCCAGCGCGAGCTTACTAATACTCCGCTTCAGGCCTTCGTTATCATGAATGATCCCCAGTTTGTAGAAGCCTCGCGCCAGCTTGCGGCATCCGCTCTTCAGAACGCATCATCCACCGAGGAAAGAATCAACTTCATCGCTCTCACTCTGCTCTCCAGAGAAATGGAAGCTGATGAAATAGACATCATCAAAACAACTCTGAGCAAGATGGAACAAAAATTTAAAGCTACCCCAGCATCTGCAGGAAAGCTCATCTCCGTGGGCGAGACAAAAGCACCAGAAGAACTAGATCCTCGCGATTTGGCATCCTGGACAGTTATCGCAAACCAAATCCTTAACATGGACGAAACCCTCAACAAGTAATCATCTAAATCATGAATATCACTGACATCCTCAAATCTGTAGATCTTAACGACAACTCAGTCAGTCGCCGACAGTTCTTTCGTCATAATGCCATGGGTCTGGGCGCAGCAGCGCTGGCATCACTCGGCCAAAATTCTGCATTGGGTGCCGGCCTGACCACGCCCGGAGTCCCGCATTTCACACCAAAGGCAAAGCGCGTTATCTACATTTCCCTTATCGGAGCTCCCTCACAGTTTGAAACCTTCGACTACAAGCCTGACCTCAAAAAAGAGTTTAATAAAGACATGAAAGGGTTTCTAGAAGAGTCCGGTCAGCGCCTCACCGGCATGACCTCAGGACAAGCTAGCTTCCCTGTAGCACCTCCATTCGTGAGCTTTAAGCAGCACGGCGAAAGCGGCACCTGGGTATCGGACATCCTCCCCTACACTGCAAAAATGGCTGATGATATCTGCGTTATCAAAACCATGCACACTGACGCCATCAACCACGAACCAGCAAACCAACTCATCTACACTGGCTCCATGCAGAATGGCAAAGCCTCGATGGGATCTTGGCTCTCCTACGGACTAGGATCGCTCAATGAGGATCTACCTACCTTCTGCGTGCTCCACGCTCAGCACTCCAGCCCCTTCTCAAATGTTCAGGCAATATCCTCACGCTTATGGAACTCTAGTTACCTCCCAGGCAAGCACTCAGGAGTCAATCTCCGCTCATCAGGTGACCCCGTGCTCTATCTGAAAGACTCCCCCGGGATCGACCGTGAAATGCGCCGCTCGATGCTCGATGGACTTTCCAGCCTCAACCAAAAAACTCTTGAAAGTATCGGCGACCCAGAAATTCAGACTCGGATTCAGCAATACGAAATGGCCTATAGAATGCAAATGTCAGTCCCTGAACTCACCGACATGAGCAAAGAGACCGATGCCACCTATGATCTCTACGGCCCTGAGTCCAAGAAACCTGGAACCTTTGCATCCTGCGCTCTCCAAGCTCGGCGACTAGCCGAGCGAGGGGTCCGCTTCACCCAGATCTTCCATCGGGGCTGGGATCAACACGGAAACCTACCACGCGATATCAAATCCCAATGTGGCGACATCGACCAAGCCTGTTACGGACTCATCCAAGACCTTAAACAGCGCGGTATGCTAGAAGACACCCTCGTCATTTGCGGCGGTGAATTTGGGAGAACCGCTTACTCACAGGGAAGACTGACAGAAACTAACTACGGCCGAGACCACAACCCGCGTGCCTTCTCACTCTGGCTCGCTGGAGCTGGAGTAAAAGGTGGTGTCGTCCATGGAGAAACTGACAAATACTCCTTCAACATCACCACTCCAGACAAAGCTGTCCACGTCCGCGACCTCCACGCCACCATCCTTGAACGCTGCGGCTTAGATTACCACAAACTAGCCTACTCCTACCAAGGCCTAGAACAACGCCTCACTGGAGTAGAAATCCCAAAAGTAGTGAAAGACATACTCAGCTAATAATTGCCAACTACTAGCCTTATAGATGCTCTAGAAAAAGTAGTTTTCACAGTAACTACCAATCTATCATAGAGAACATGCAATCCCCACGCTTAGACACCGCAACCAAGCTCAGATACACACTATCGATCTATCTTGCATTGATCTTTAGTGCCGTGTTTTATATGAGCTACTTTTACGATGGCTCTTCCATTGCTAACTACCTCTGTAAGCAGCAAGAACTATCAAGAGTGAATGATGCTAACATTGAGGCATATTCTGATAAAATGCTTTTTGGTGACCCCATCCAAGACCTTCCAGAAGAGATCAATCTTAAGCCAACCAGCAATAACGAAGCCGGATTCCTCAAAACAGAAATGATCCGCAGTGTCGACGATGCGCTCATCTTGATCCTTACACTTAGTGCCTGGATGATGCTCATTCCCAGACTGAACCGCATCCGCTACCTATCCTTTATTTATCTGTTGTTAGGGCTCTATTTAGTAAGCCTTTCTTTCTTTAAAGGAATGAACGGAGGAGCGATGTTCTCTGAGTTAGCCACACCTGCACAAGCTACCCGATGGTTACCATGTTTCGCAGTCTGGATCCTGTTATTTTATCGAGATAAAACGGATATTCAACATCACTCATCAACTTTATCTACCGTAAAATATCTGCTTATTATAGCAGCCTCACTCACCTTTGCCACCCATGGCTACGAGGCTTTCATGGAGCACCCTAAGTTCAAGGATCTACTCTATGGAGCATTTGAAATAATCTCTGTTAGCCCATCGCAAACTGTCACTATCACCTTATTGAAGTTGATCGGCATCATGGATGTCTTTCTCGCTGTCGCAGTGATCTTCTATCACTCTAGATGGAAATGGCTTCTTCTCTGGATGTCGGCGTGGGGATTTCTCACCGCTATCTCTAGACCAATCGCCTCTGGTGATATAGGGATAGACGATGCCGTTTTAAGAATTGGTAATGGCGCTATTCCACTCATCGTGTATTTAATCATTCACTATCACTTTCAATCACAACAAAAATCTTATGACCAAACGTAAACTTACATTCGCCCTAGGCCTAACCACACTTTCCCTCAGTCTTCTCAGTAGCCCATTTCTCAGTGCATCTAAACTGAGTGATCAAGATATAGCGAAGGCTGACTACAAAAAGCTCTTAACCCAACTCACCCCATTAGAAGGAACTACCCCAACTCAATGGAGAGTTAGCTGGAGTGGCGACACCTCGACGACAGCTACTGTTTCATGGAGCACCGCTCTAGCAGGTAAGAAACACACTCTACACTATGGCACTAAGCCCTCTGGAACCGACCCCCAAAACTTCACCCATCATTTAGATGCCCAAAAGAACGGTGCCTACTCGATCAATGCAAAAGAAGCCAAATCAACCAGCACTGCATTCTACCATCACTGTGTGCTAAAGGATTTAAAACCTAAAACAAAATATTACTTCACGCTTGAGAGTGATGGTAAGTTCAGTCGACCACTCTACTTTATTACCAGTCCTGAATCAGGAGATTTCAAAATGATCGCAGGTGGTGATTCCAGAACGGGACTCGCTGATCGAGCCAGAATGAACCTCAGAATGGCAGCTACGTTCATGGCTCATCCTGATATTTATGCCTTCTGTCATGGTGGAGACTATATCAATAGTGGCGCTAGCTGGAGACAATGGCGACTATGGCTCAGTCATCATGAACTCACCACGCTCGATGACGGTAGAGTACTCCCAGTGATCCATACCAAAGGAAATCATGATAGCGGAATTCTGTTCTTTGAAATTTTCAATCTCGAATCTAACACCAAGAAAAGATCATACTGGCATAACACCCAGCTAACAAAGCACGTGAACATCATCACCCTTGACACCAATTACACTGCCAAGGGACCACAAGAAAAATGGCTCAAAGAGCAACTAACTTCCCTGCGTCCTGAATCTAGATACCTACTGACTAATTATCACCGCCCACTCTTTCCAGCAGTAAAGTCCATACCCAGCCAAGCGGCTGTTTTCGTCCCTCTATTTGAACAATTCAATGTCGACCTAGCCCTAGAGTCAGACGGCCATTGCATCAAACGAACCGCTCCAATAAGGGATGGAAAAATTGATCCCACCGGAGTCACCTACATCGGAGAAGGCGGCCTAGGAGTCGGACAGCGCCAGCCAAAAAAAGATCTTTGGTATCTTAAAGACGGTTATGTCGGCAGAGGACACCATATCTACTTACTCCATTTCACCCAGTCATCACTTAAGGTCGACACCGTTCTACTAGACGGAAAAATCGAAGACACCTTCGAGCTAAAACCAAGGGAAAAGTAAGCACCAACCTCGGCGTGGAGGACTAAACTCAATCCAAAAAAAGGAAAAGAGAGTCCTGAATGGTACGGACTTATGCGGGTTTCTTGTCATTATTTCACCATCCCCATCAGCGCATAGACTAGCTTGGCGGCGGTGTAGGATGCGGAGTGGAGATGATCTTGAGGAGCTAGTTCTACTATATCTATGCCGAGTATGTTTCTGCCGTTTGCGGCATTTTCACAGGCTTCGAGGGCTTGCCACCAGTTGAGACCGCCTGGTTCAGGGGTTCCAGTTGCGGGCATGAGGGAGGCGTCTAGGCCGTCGACATCGAAGGTGAGATAAATATTTTTTGGAAAATTTGCAGGGAGTAGAATGGTGGGGATGCCGTTCTCGTGGATTTCTCTAGCGTCAAGGTAGTCGATAGTATCTTTGTTTTCAGCCCGGTAGTCGATCTCTTCTTTACAGAGGTTTCTAACTCCGATCTGGAAGATTGGAATACCGAGTTCGTGGGTGCGGCGCATCACACAGGCGTGGCTATGAGGGCTGCCCTCGTAAGTGTCACGGAGGTCAGCGTGGGCGTCTATCTGGACGATGCCGAAATCTTGTCGAATAGAGTGAAGTGCTCTAACAGGGGCTAATGTTAGAGAATGTTCACCACCTAATAGCACTGGTATTTTTCCGGATTGAAAAACAGGGAGACAAGCTTGAGTGATGTTTTCTAAGCAGGTTAGGGAGTCACCAGAGCAATCCACAGCGGGTGTGGTGTGAATACCTTGCTCTCCTGGGTAAGATTTCCCATCATAGGCTTCAAGCTGATAGGAAGCTTTTATCATTTCTTCTGGGCCTTGAGCGGTGCCTCCACCGTATGAAACAGTTTGCTCCATGGGAACGGGGATGATGTGGAAGCGTGCGTCTTCTGCTGAGGACTGAGGGTATTCTGATGAGAGAAATGTTTTCATGATTTCTTTAAGAGAGACGATCACGGTATGAATCGTAGCCGAAGTCTTTTACGTGTTGGATTTGGTCTGTTAGGGGGTCGTAGTTGGCGATTGAGGGAAGAGGGACGCCGTTAAAGGTGGTGTTTTTAACCATCGAATAATGTGCCATATCAGTGAATATGAGTCGATCACCAATTTGAAGGTCTTGATCAAAAGAGTAGTCGCCTATGATGTCGCCAGCAAGGCAAGTCAGTCCTCCTAGTGTGATAGTGTGTGCTTTTTTCTGGGCTTCTCCAGCATTGATGATTTCTGGGCGGTAGGGCATTTCTAAGACATCTGGCATGTGGGCGGATGCGGATGTGTCTAAAATGGCGATTTCATGGCCGCCACTATTAAAACGATCTAGCACCGTGCTCACGAGAAACCCTGTATTGAGAGCGATGGCTTCACCGGGCTCTAAGTAAACTGTTAGGTTATATTTCTCCCGCATGTGCTGAATGAGTTGGACTAATAGATCAGCGTCGTAGCCGGGTTTTGTGATGTGATGTCCGCCGCCCATATTGAGCCATTTCATTTGGTGTAGGTATTTACCAAATTTCTTTTCAACCTGCTCTAAAGTTTTAGCGAGAGTGTCCGATCCTTGCTCGCACATGCTGTGAAAGTGTAGTCCGTCGATTCCTGTTAGATCGACATATTCTAACATATCGGAAGTGATTCCAAAGCGAGTTCCGATTCGGCAGGGATTGTAAATAGTGGTTTCAACCTCTGAGTATTCAGGGTTGATACGTAGCCCAAAGGAAGCGGAGTGTGAAGTTTTTTCATACTGCTGCCACTGACTTAGGCTGTTGAAAGTGATGTGATGCGCTCTGTTTGCAAGCCATTCGATTTCTGACTTTTTGTAGGCGACGCAGTAAACGTGAATTTCACCACCGAATTCTTCAATACCCAGTCTGGCTTCATTGATGGAGCTTGCTGTTGTGCCTTTGAGGTGTTTAGAAATTTGGTCAAATGTGGAGAACGTGGCGAAGCCTTTGAGGGCGAGAATGATGTTTCCACCACTTCGCTGTTGGACGTCTTTGAGAATATTGAGGTTGTTTTCCAGCAATCCACGGTGGAGTAGATGGCAGGGTGTGGGGACTTCTGGGCGGTTACAGATTTCTGTGATGGTGAGATTATCCATGTGATTCCGCCGTGCCTTCAGCACGGTATGGGTTTATGGTGGTGACCTAGGGCTGAAGCCCTAGGCTTTGTTACTTGCTCCCTATAGGAGCATAAGCTGACTACTGACTACTATCTACTCCTTGAAGAAGTTGTTCTAGGAACGGTGCTCCATCTACTACTTGCCAAGGTAAGCCGTATTGATTGAGTGCATCCATGAATGGATCTGGATCATTTTGTTCCATGTTGTTAACGCCGGGCTTTTTCCAGTGACCTTCCAGCACCATCTTAGCCCCAATCATCGCTGGGACGCCTGTGGTGTAGCTGATCGCCTGTGAATTAGTTTCCGCATAGGCTTCCTGGTGGTCGCAGATATTGTAGATGTATTTTTGGAGGCGTTTGCCATCTTTGACACCATCTATCACACAGCCGATACAGGTTTTCCCCTTAGTAAGCGGACCGAGTGATGCTGGATCAGGCAGCACGTGTTGGAGGAACTGGAGTGGAGATATTTCTGTTCCCTTGACTTTGATTGGCTTAATGGATGTCATCCCCACATTTTGTAGAACTGTTAGATGATTGATGTAGTTCTTTGAAAAGGTCATCCAGAAACGTAAGCGCTTGATGCCTTTGAGGTTCTTACAGAGAGATTCCATTTCCTCATGATAGAGGAGGTAGATATCTCGGTCTGCTACTTCTGGGTGTGGAAAATTAAAACTTTGGCTCACTTCTAGAGGCTCAGTTTCTATCCAGTCACCATCTTGCCAGTAGCGGCCTTTTGCGGTGATTTCACGGATGTTAATTTCTGGATTAAAGTTGGTTGCAAATGGAAGACCGTGGTCGCCAGCATTGGCATCGATAATATCAACGGTGTGGATTTCATCGAAGAAATGCTTCTGAGCGTATGCGCAGAAAACGTTGGTCACACCCGGGTCAAAGCCTGATCCCAGCAGAGCTGTTAGACCTGCATCTACAAATTTCTGATGGTAGGGCCATTGATATTCATAGGAAAATTTTGGGTCATCCAGGGGCTCGTAGTTTGCTGTGTCTAGGTAATCGACTCCTGCTACTAGACAAGCTTCCATGAGGGTTAGATCTTGGTAAGGAAGCGCCACATTGATGAGTATATCTGGTTTGACTCGCTGCATGAGAGCTACGGTGTCCGCCACGCTATCCGCATCTACCTCGGCGGTCTCAATCGGGTAATCGATCTCAGCCGCGATGGCGTCACATTTGGATTTAGTGCGAGAAGCAAGGATGATTTTTCCAAATGTTTCAGGTACTTGGGCACATTTATGGGTGACTACGCGGCCTACTCCTCCGGCTCCGATGATGAGTGTTGTTTTCATGTTTTTATAAATGAGTCAAATGATCGATTTTTTTCTAGTTATTAGGTGATTCGAAATAAGTGTATCCATCAATACTTTCACGGAAGGAATTCATGATTTCTTTACGTTGTGAGGGAGTTATTTTGCCGTCCTCTACTGAGCGCTCCGCTAAGTGGCGGAAGCGGTCTATAAGGTTGTTGGTGTCATATTCTACATAGGATAGGACATCAGAATTGGTGTCGCCTGCGAGTTCTCTGAGGTATTGGACTTTACCATTCTTAATTCCTACACTGACCACGTTGGTATCCCCTAAAAGATTGTGCAGGTCTCCCAATGTTTCTTGGTAAGCACCTACTAAGAAGACGCCGATGAGATAGTCTTCATTTTCCTTGAGAGGGTGTAAGGGTATGTATGACTGCTGTTCTCCGTCGATAATAAATTTATCTAGCCTGCCATCACAGTCGCAAGTGATGTCAGCTAAGATTGCTTTTACAGTTGGCTCCTCATTGAGCCTGTGAATGGGCATCACGGGGAAAATCTGATCGATGGCCCAGGAGTCAGGGAGTGATTGGAATATACTGAAATTTCCATAATAAACATCAAGAAACGGATTGTCAGCGAGTTCTTCTGGCAATTCTTCTACTGTTTTTGCCATTAGACTGATCTTAGTGATGATGCGAGTGAAAAGGGAATTACAATAAGCGCGTTCTCTAAGTGAAACATTGCCATAGCGGAATAAGGACAGGATTTCATTGCGGTAATAAAGAGTGTCATTGTAGCACTCTTGCATGTTTTCAGAAGTGAGGTAACCCTCCACTTCGCTTAGCTTGACAATCTGTGCATGAAGCTTTTCTGGAATGGAGTTTGGTGAAGCATCAGCTGACGGGCTGTTCACATCTAGGATGTCAAAAATCAGCACTGAATAGTAGGCTGAGATTGCGCGTCCTGATTCAGAAATAATCGTGGGGTGGGGTAACTTGGCTTCATCGCAAATGGTTTTGGTGACATCTACAATATCGGCAGCGTATTCTTCTATCCCGTAGTTTCTACTGTTTTGGTTATTACTACGAGATCCATCGTAGTCGATACCTAAGCCTCCTCCGATGTCTAACAGTCCCATCGGAGCCCCTTCGCGGATTAACTCAGTGTAGATGCGGAGTGCCTCTGTCGCCGCATCACGAATAGCACGGATGTCGGGCACTTGAGAGCCTTGGTGGTAGTGAAGTAGGCGGAGGTAATGCAGTTTCCCCTGTTCTTTGAGAGTATCCACCGCATTGAGGATTTGGTTGGCAGTCAGTCCAAAGACACTATTTTCTCCACTAGACTGCGACCAGTGTGAATTATTACAGGTGGCAAGCTTGGCTCTGATACCGAGCATGGGTTCAACGTCGAGGAAGGCTGAGCGCTCTAGAATAAGGTCTAGTTCACTGGGTGTTTCTATCACCAAAACAGTTTGCAGCCCCATTTTCAAACTCTGCAGAGCAAGATCGACAAATTCCTGATCCTTGTATCCATTACAGATGATAAAAGCCTCAGGATCGTGCATGTAGGCTAGTGCTGCAAGTAGCTCAGGCTTACTACCTGCTTCTAAACCATAGTGATATTGTTTGCCGAATTCGGTCACTTCTTCTATCACTTGTTGCTGTTGGTTCACCTTGATTGGATAAACTCCTCGGTACTTTCCTTGGTAGTCATTTTCTTTTATCGCGGTGTTAAATGCATCATTGAGACTACCAATACGCTCTGCTAGGAGATCATGGAATCTGAGTAAAAGTGGAGTCGCAAGACCTCGCTCACGAATACCTTCTACGATGGCATGTAGGCTGGCTGATGAATTTTCATCTCCGTCTTTTAAATGCACATGGAGATCGCCGTCGTCTGCTATGCTAAAAAAGTCACTAGACCAAGCATCAACTCCATAGATGTCTTTAGTGTGTGAGATGTTTTTTAAAGGTGTTGTGGTAGAGTCACTCATTGTCGTGGTTGAAATATTGAGAGATAAGATGAACTTAGCTTTCTGAGTTTTGTATGTCCTTTTTAAATACTGTTTTTCTACAGATGGTTAGCAGTGAAGATTAAAATTTATAGTGTGTAATTTGGCAATAGTCTATCACTTTTTGAGAGGTTTAGAGAAAAGCAATAAGTCCTGAATAGCACGGACTTGAGCGGGTTTCTTGTCATTATTCCTATGTTGGATTTCTTTCAATTGATGTCTTGCTTGGCTTAGTCATCGGAAGCTCTCAGCTAGTCTTTTGCGAGCCTCGCAGTAGGCTTTAGTTTGAGGAGAGGCACAGGCAATCCTAGTTGCCCCCTCCATACCTGGACCTTGCTTACAGCTTTGTGACAGCTTGCGCTGGCTTCTAATAGTTGAGAACACCAAGCCCATAATGTTGTAGTGGAATCGTAGATTCTTTCACGCTCAGATTAATGCCATTCATTGAGCTTCGCGGAGGGAAGGGTATTCTCAAATACCATGGATAATCCTGACATAGCCGTGGAGCCAAATTCTTGAACTTTCTCTTGAAAAAGAGCTTGAGTAGAGCGCTAAGCACTGCCAAAAAGAAGGGTGAAAAAGCCTGTCAAAAATGGTTCTTTTTTGTTCACATATTAAACAACCATAGACAGACTTTTTCTAACAGTATTCTCTAACAGAAAATTAGCGCTAAACACCCTTAAGTCCGTGCCATCCGGGACTGTCCCTAAGTTATTTACGCGACAAAATATTTTAAATACAGGTGCGCAGAGGTGATGCTTACGGGAGTCACCGAAATGAAAAAATGATGCGGATGATCAAAAGGCACTTCACCCACTTTTCGCCCCACAAAGTGCCTTCTCATCAAATATTCGCCCCTTTTTTTTAACTTTTCACCTTGCCAAACAACTCTTCACTCGTCATGTAATGATTATTTTACTACCTTTTTCCCCAACACCCCCCTCTTTCCCCCGCGCCCCCTCTCCGATCTCTCTAACGACGTCCTCTGAGACGCTCAGCAAAAAGCAAATTCCTAGCAACAACAAATCGTGATATTCAAACACCATAGCTCGGAGACAAAGAGTCCAAAGGCTCGGCTACGGCTTTCGTCCTTGCGGGTCGCACATCATCTCCGTGCGAGTTTTGTTCTCGCGGTGCTTGCTGCGGTTCTCGTGCCAATGACCGCGAAAGCCCAGCAACGGGTGGTCCTGGAAGGTTGGTTGGAATACGGCGGCACGGATTCCAACTACCCCTTGGTCCTACGAGCTAATCCTGGTGGTGAGATTCAAGCATATTTGCAGGACCGCTATAGTGAGGTCGTTGCCAGTAATTCGGACTACGTGAGAGTCACCGCTGAGAGGGTCACTGATTACGTCATCACTCCCGACAGTTTCGTGGTCATTAAGCAGCATCCTTCCACGGCTACAGCCCCTGAAGGCTTGAACATCATTTTCGATCCAGGCCGGTTCTCTGAATTAGGCAGATCGGGTGACCTGCTCCCGGTTGACACGGATGAAGATGGCACACCAGATTAGGAAGATGATGATGACGATGGAGACGGCATGAGCGACAGCTATGAACTTGCCAATGGCTTACAGCGATTAATTAACGATGCGGGTCTAGACAAGGACTTGGATGGTCAGAGCAACCTCGAAGAGTTTCTTTGGCAGACCGTCGCGAATGACGCTACTTCTTCGTTCTCAATGTCAATCACTGACATTCCCGAGACGGGTGATATCAGCCTCTCGTGGCAAGCTGCCACCGGAAGAATCTACTCGATCCTCTACACCCCGGATATGATGATACAACCGCTTTCCATTCGTTCTCCCATCACCGTTCCGACGAATAAGCTCCACATTGAAACTCTGACGAAAGACGGACCAACCGGCTTCTACACTTTGGAAGTCAACTTGGCTCCCTAGCACCTGCCCATCCTTAAAATCAACCAATCAACCAATCAACCAATCACCTAATCAACCAATCATTCACTTATGAAATCATCAAATTACAACTCATCTACCTTCCTTCCAGCGAGTCTCTTCTTCGGAATCATGCTTCTTGCTTCCTCGTTTAGCCAAGCACAGCAAATCTTTATGAAAGTCGAGGGGGTATCCCAGGGAATAATATCCGAAGACGCGTCGCTGGAGGATTCTATCGGTGATAAGTTCCTAGAGGGGCATGACGAGGAGATGATCGTCTTGTCGGCGGAACACACGATAGTCATTCCCCGCGATGCACAATCCGGGCAACCCAGTGGCGCCAGACTTCACCAACCCGTTAAGGTCACCTGCTACCTGGATAAAGCATCGCCCTTGATGCAGCAGGCGCTGGTCACAGGAGAGTCCCTCGAGGTTGATATTAGTTTCTATCGAACAATTTCGGAGGAGCCAACGGATCCAGATGAGCACTACTACACCATCTTACTTGAGGGCGCGACGGTCACGATGAGCCGAATGTGGGTGCCGGCAAGCGACCCGGAGAAACGACAACTCGTAGAGTATCAATTGAGCTATTCGACAATCACTTGGACTCATGAAATTAGCGGCACTGAGGGAAATGACGACTGGAGAACACCAGCAGAGTAATCAACCCTCGCTTCCTATTGCCTCAAAGGCCTAACAAAAAAAGGGGCTAGCAAGAAAGATGACATGGTCGAAGTAGCAGCTTCTGTGACTCCTCACCGTCTGCAGCCCCCCCCCTCCTCCGCACCGGAGGATGTCACCGACGACGACATCGCAGAAGCCGCCTGAAAAGCATACGAGTCCGTGAATCGTGAATTAACGTCGCTTCCCTGAGCTGAGTAGTGTTAGGAATGGCACGTCAAATTCTAATAGAATTTGCAAGGTGTTCTATTAGGCTTTGATTTGAGTGATTAGGTTGGTAGTCGGAGATTGGAAATCTCCGGCACTTTTCCGCTGTGCCTTCAGCACAGAATTAATCGGGTGCGTTTACCTAGGGATGAATCCCTAGGCTGTGGAACCATACTCCCTTCAGGAGTGCTTGCATAATCAACAATAACCAATAACCAATCACTAATAACCCACCGACCTGGAGGTCAGTGTTAATCGGGCGCGTTTACCTAGGGATGAATCCCTAGGCTGTGGAACCATACTCCCTTCAGGAGCGCTTGCATAATCACCAATAACGCATAACCAATAACCAATAACCAATAACGAATAGCCAATAACGAATCACCCACCTACCTGGAGGTCAGTGAGCACTTGCATAATCACCAATAACAAATAACAAATCACTAATAACCCACCGACCTAGAGGTCAGGGTTCCTCGGTTGCATTTACCTAGGGATGAATCCCTAGGCTGTGAAACCTTGCTCCCTTCAGGAGTGATGTTTGGGTCTGGACTTGGCGGTTGGAAACCGCCGTCACTTTTTTCACTGATCACTAATAACTGATCACCGATAACTCTCCTAAGCTTTCGCCTCAGGAGCGTGTGCATGCTTTAACATACTCAGACCATGAACCGCTGGATCGCTCCGGTTTGTTTGAGCCGGTTGCGCTGCATGGTGAGATCGAGGTCGCCGTAGTGTTCGATTGGGTTGCCGTAGGCGTTGAGCAGGGTGGTGAACCAGTTGCTTTGGGTCATGTGTCCCTCGGTGCCGTGGAATGGCAGACGGATGTAGCGGCCGGCGATGTCGAGCTTCGAGTTCTTGCCGGTCAGCACGACCATCGGTGCCTCGGTGTCCGGGTTGTGGTGACCGGCGCCGGTCTCGGGCATGTAGATGATGGTGGTGTTGTCGAACATGGTGCCGTTGCCCTCGGGGATTGCTTTGAGTTTGGTGACCAAGGTGTTCACCTGCTTCATGTGGTGGGTTTTGATGACGTCACGCATAAATGCGGAGCGACCACCTTGTCCGTGACCAACAGCGTGAATATTGGTCTTCTCCTCATTTTCTGGAAGCGAGGTGATGTCGGTGCCCAAGTCATCGATGGTGTAGGTAACGACGTTGGTAAGGCCAGATGCGAGTGCGGAGATGATGACGTCGGTGTAGGCGGACTGCTTTTGCATCAGAGTTGCATCGGAACCACCATTGGAGTGGATCGGATCGATTTCTGGCAAGTGCTTGGTGATGACATCACCCAGAGCGGCGACTTTGGTGTTGCGGTCACGGATCGATTGGAGTGAATCTACCTGGTCACTGATCTTCAGCCGCTCTTCGCCGTTGAGTCCGGAGAGCCGGCGGGACTCTTGATCGTAGAGGTAATTGAGCAGGGAGTTGTCGGAAGCCACTTCATCGGTGTTGGTGACTGACTTGAACAGCTCGTTGTAGGCCGTCATGGGATCGGCATAGCAGTAGTTGCGCTGCTTGGGAGCAGGTGCTGAATAGCCTGACACAATCCCCGTGCGGTGGTCACGTCCGTGAGGCACGGCTAGCGACATTTCCACATGACCGAAGGGCGAAGGGAAAAGTTTCGCGAGTTCGAAATCGACCGTGGCCCACTTGATGTTGCTGAGGATATTGCGTCCCGCCTTGTAGGCTCCCATGCAGCCGGAGTATGAGTAGTGTCCGCCGCCTGAGATCGACATTGAGATGCCGTGCAGGATGGTCATGTTCTCCTTGTGTCCGTCGAGCGCACTGAGCCAATCGGGCAGTTCGTGCTTGTCCAGATCCATTTCGAAGGCCTGCTTCTCATCGTGTTTCTTTTTCTGCTCGGATGAAAAGGATTTCAAGCCGAATTGATTGGCCAGGTTGCCGTTGGATTTACGCACAAAGACAAAACGATGTGGGAAGCCAACCGAATTGACCGGAGCTGCCTGTGCTGGAGCGGCAAGCAGATTAGTGAATGATGGGGTCAGCGCCAGACCGGTGGCCCCTAGCGTGGTTTTCTTGAAGAATTCTCGGCGATTGATCGTCATGGTTAGTTTTTGGTGGTTGTTTTACGGTAGATGAAGGAGTCAGATGTGAGCAGGGAAACGATCACCTCATCAAAACTTCCCTGGTTTTCAAGGTAAGCTTTTTCGGCATCGATCAGGGTTTTGGAGTCGGAGAGTGTTTCGTTGCGGCCCATGAAGAAGCGGAAGGCGTGTCGGATGATGGACTGCCTTGCTTTGTCGGATTTTGCCAAGCGGTCGATCAGGTCAAACGCATCATCGACCTCACCGTCTAGCTTAGGGTCGCCAGTGCCATTCAACACACCTTTTGGATTGACCGGCAGGGTTTTGTAAACTGGCAGTTGGGCTCCGTGAATCAACTCAGTTTTGTCTGCTTTACGTCCCGGAGCTTTTTTAATGAGGTTTTCGGGGTGCTCGAGGTTTTCCTCGGTTCGGAATCTTCCGAAGTCGTCGTAGATTTCAAAGGGGAAGCCGAGCGGATCCATTTTCTGATGGCAGCGCCAGCAAGCTTCGGCGCCAGTCTTGATCTCCATTCGCTGACGCATGGTCTTCGCATGGTTGGGATCAATCACCGCATCAACGGTGATCGGCACATCGGGGATGGTCCCGGCGAGGAGTTTTTCCTGAACCCATTTGCCACGGTGGATTGGGTCGGTCTCGAGATTTTGAGAGTGTGCGATCAGCCAGGCGGGGTGCGTGAGGATGCCCTTGCGGTTGGGGATTTTGGCGGGCTGTTGTGCCGGATAATCCCAGCTCCGCCAGTCGATATTCCAGTAGGAGGCAACTTCTTCGCCCCGCATCTGTTGCCCGGACCGGCCAAGCACTGGCCCGCCGTTCCAGAATCCCATACCGTTTTTCATGTAAGGCAGAGCACCGGATTGGCCATCGCTAAAGTGCAGCTCAAGCCCGGCCATCATCTTCTGGAGCTTCCTGAGGATTTTGGGGTGATCACCCTTTTTCTCGCGCTGAAACTCCCAATGGGTTCTTAAGAATGCCTCGTGCGGGGCGACGTCTTCCGGCTTCCATTCCTGCCAGTCTTGATCCTTGAACTTATCGTAAATCTCTTTCAGGGCATCGGACGCGGCTGTCATCGACGCGTTATCGCCGTTGTGAAAGATGTAGAACTTGTCGGTGGTCAACAACTCTTCAAGCACCCGCTCGTCCTTCTCGAGAATATGTTCGACCAGCATGTCTGCCTCTTCAATCAGTCTGCTGACGGCCGGTTGGTGGCGGCCGGCTCCAAACCTGCTGTCGTCCTTGAAGACTTTGAGCGCCTTGGGATAGCCGAAGAACTCGCGAAAGAACCGCAACTTCCGGATCGGCTGGTTCGTCAAGCTGGGGTTAAGGTTGGCCGCCTGCACCGCTTCGTCGATGATCGTCCACTGATCGCGGCGTTTGAGCATCCGGCGCACCTCGCGCTCGTAATCCTCTCGCGTATTGAGCCGACCTTCTCGTGCAACCTTCGCCAGTTCCTCGTCCGGACTTGAGTCGGTCAGCGCATAGGCAAAGGCATAACTCGCATCTCTCGGCGACATCATCCGTCTGCCATGCTCATCCGCGGTACCCGCTCCAAATTCGTGGCGGTAGGCAAATTCGGTATTCAAGATCAACGACTCGATCAACTTGATAATCGCCTGCTGCTGCTCGAGTTTGACCATGAACAGCTCGAGTAGTTCGCGGTTCTCGGCACGCTCCTTTTCACTCGGTGGTCGCTCAAAAATCTTGGCATACAACTCATCGACCATTGCGTTGATCCGAGCATCATCCGCACCAAGCGCCGACTCGCGTTCCTGCTTGAACGACTGAGACCAGTCAGACTCGCATTTTTCAATGATCGCCTGGTAGCTGTCACCCTTCTCGCGATGCTTCTTAAGCGTCGCAGCGATCACTTGCATCTCCCCATCATTTAATGGCTTGTACGCTGGTGCCTTGCCACGTTTCTTGGCTTCTCGGTAAATCAGATCCATGTCCCAGTGATCCCAGAACACCTTCATCATCGTGATACGGTTCTCAATACGATAAGTGGAGATGCCTTGCCTGACCCAGTCGCCTTCGGCTTGCAGGATGATCTTCTCATAGTCTGCGCGCTGGTCGTCCATGTAAGGTGTCCAAGGGGAGCCCTTGTCATCCTTCATCATCTTGGCCGTATCCTCCGTGACTTCGTATGGGGTGTTCTTGAAGGTCACAATGCTTAGGAGCACCGCATCGAGGTCTTGTTTGTCCTGCGAGTTCAAGAACTCGCGGCGTTGAATGCGATAGGTTTTCTCCCCGGGAAACTTTCTTTTGCGTATGCCCGGGAAAGGGATATCAACACGCTCAAGCTTGGGCAAAAGCGCCTCGTGCTTGTCGCCATAAATCTCCTGAAGCAGGCGATCCATGTATTTGTCGGTAGCCAGGAAGTCTTTGCGTGAAAGCAGTATTTCTCGGTGCTGTAGTTCGTCCTGCATCAACGCATACATCGCCGGGTACTGAGCCTTCATCACCGCCGCGGACGACATGTGTCCGGCTATCCGCTTGGCGTTGCCGACCATCGTCAGCAGGTGACCGGTCGTCAACGCGTCATTGCCGTAGTAGCGCACGCCTACCTTCTCAGGCAGGAGGAAGGGATTGGTGATGGTTCGACGGAATTTGTTGCCATGCTCGGTCTTCGGACTCCAATGGATGCCGCTATCGCCTGACACCTTGTGATTGTTGCCGTAAATCTTCCTCTTAGGCTCGTAGTCAAGCAGGCGGTTCACCTTTTCGCTGAAAATAAATTCGCTCACCAGCCAGCGGCGGTCGGCGGTGAACCCGGGAAGGTCGGCATGCTTACCAGAAAACAGTTCCTCATGTTTCACGACGTTACCGTATTCGGAGCGCCTGAGTTTTTCCGCCAAAGCGTCCGCAGCATCGCCCGTCACCTGGCTCTCAAGCCATTTGATGAGGATTTTTCGTTCGGCCTTGGTCGGCTGTTTCTCATCCTCAGGGGGCATGTCTTCGAAAAGCACGGCTTCATTTGCATCGCTGTAGAGCGTATTCAAATCGACGGGATCGATCGTTTCAAGCTGATCCAATCGGATATCACCCTTCTGTTTGTCAACCCCATGGCAAGCATAGCAATGCTTCTCCATGATCTTCATCGCCTTGTCCTTTAGGACGGTGGGATCCATTTTGGGCTCCGATGAATCGCTATTAGATGGCACTAGCACGATTTCTCCCTTGGCCTCTATCTGAAAAAGAAAGAAAAAACCAATGACAGATCCCGCTGCGATCACAGTGAGCGCACTAGGAAGATAAGTTAAGCGATAAGTAGAGAGAATGGATTTCATTAGTTACTGGAATTTTACTATGTCTAAAGTTTACTAGGCTAGTCTTGGAATTCTTTCAGAATATACTGCCTAAAGCAACCTCTGGTAACCAGCATTGTCGCCGTGAAAAACAAGTAACTGTTATTAACTTTTTTTGGAGAAGGGCAAAGGGGCCCGTGAATTGTGAATAGTTGTAGCTGTTGATCCTTTATCCTATATGGAAGAATGGATATAGGGTTTTAGTCTTTCAGAGTCAAAGAACAAATCTCTTCCAGACCAAACTCCAACGCCCTTCACGCTGCCTGTCACGCTGCCAGGCTTTCAGTCAGCTCCTATCGTCGAGATACATTATTGTAGCGCCTAGTGACGGTGCCTCACCGAGCCACCCACATTGGTGAGCACAATGACTAGGCAGCGTCTGCGCTCATCACCTAAACTCATCACCTCATCGTGATCCCCTACCCCGTGTAAATCACCACGGGTCCTACATTACCGCCTCCCTGGACGCTGCGGAGTTTGTTTACTGCTTTGATGATATGCTTTGCCGCTTGCTCTATTTCTTCCTCGGTGGTGAAGATGGAGAGTGATATTCTGAGGCTGCTGTTGGCTCGTTCTTTACTGAAGCCCATCGATTTTTGCACGTGTGACGGTTGCTGCTTGCCGGTCATACAGGCAGAACCAGCGGAACAGGCTACGCCGTATTCGTCTAACAAGATCAGCAACCCCGATGCCTCGCAGTGCTCGAAAGCCATGTGCAAGGTGTTCGCGATGCGGTGATCCACAGCACCGTTGATCTGCACGCCTGCTAAATTTTCTAGCAGAATTGATTCTAAGCGATTTCTCAAGTTCGCGATCCCTGCATGGCCATCAGCATCGAGCTTGTTCCGCATAATCTCGGCAGCCTTTCCCATCCCAGCGATCGACGCCACATTTTCTGTCCCACTCCGCACCCCGTGCTCCTGGCCTCCGCCTCTAAACATCGGGTTAAATCTCAGTCCACTTCTGATATACAGAGCACCTACTCCTTTGGGAGCGTGGAATTTATGGCCTGAGATGGACAGAAAATCCACCGGCACCTCACGCACATTCACGGGAGTCTTACCCACTGCCTGGATAGCATCGGTATGAAAGGGAACTTTCGCCGCCTTGGCGATGGCGCATGCCTCTTCGATAGGCTGGATGATTCCGGTCTCGTTATTCGCCCACATAATGGTCGCGAATGCCACTCCGTCCTGAGAAACAGCCTCTTCCCATGCGGCTAAATCTAGCCTGCCGCCAGCATCCACTCCTACCTTATCAATGATGAAACCCTGCTCAGCAAGGTGCTCGCAGACCCGCAGGATGGCACTATGCTCGATCTCGCTAGTAACGATCCTACGATTTCCACCGCACATTCCAGAGAGCGAATACAGCACCGCATTGTTCGACTCAGTCCCGCAGCCGGTAAAGTAAATTTCTCGTGCATCTGCCCCGATCAAGCTAGCCACCTGCTCACGCGCCGTCTCGACAGCCTGCTTCACCTGCCTACCAGCACGGTAACCGCTGGATGGGTTATAGCACTGATCAGTGAGATACGGCAGCATCGTCTCCAGCACCTCTGGGTGCACCTGCGTTGTCGCATTACTGTCTAGGTAAATCATATCTGTAAGCTAACTGATTATCGGTACATGACAACCCAGCAAATTGAAACTTGCAAGTTTATGAGGACATGCCAAATCATAGGAAACAAATTACAATTCACTCTAGAAGATGGCCGAAACCCAAAAAGACAAAAAGGACAAAAAGAAACCAGACAATTCCCTACTCGACATCGTCGTCAACGTGATCGCGCCCGTGATGATCCTCAGCTTCATGAGCAAGGAGGATGGCAAATTTTGGCATCTAGGACCTGTCATGGCGATGAGTATCGCGCTGGTCTTGCCAATTGCTTTTGGTATCTGGCATTATATTAAGCACCATAAACTCAACCTGTTCTCCTGCGTCGGCCTCTTCGCTATCCTGCTCACCGGCCTCATTACTATCTACCTGTTTTATAATGAATCTGCACGCCAGCATGTAGGGATTATTTTTGGAATCAAAGAAGCCGTCCAGCCGCTCGTCATCGGGTCACTTTTCCTACTCACCCATAAGATGGCGTCACCACTATTAAATACCTTTCTCTATAATGAGGCGCTATTTGATGTGAAGAGGATCGAGAAATCTGTGCAGGAAAAAGACACCCATCCAGACTACAGGTCGTTACTCTGGAGATGCTCGCTGATCATGTTTGGATCTTTTTGTGTCAGCGCTGTGGCTAACCTCGCGCTATCGCTCTATTTCTTCAAGGGACTCAGCCCGTCGCTCGATAACTGGAAGGTGGAATACAATGAAATAGTCGGTAAGATTACTGGCTGGGGATTTCTCGTTATCGGCGCGCCATTTTTCTTCGTCATGGCATTCATCCTCTACTTCATGCTCAATGGTCTGAAAAAGATCACTGGTCTTGAGACAGACGAAATCTTAGTAGGACGATAATCTCCAGAATGAAAATACCACCCAGCACTCTACTCGCTTCACTGATCGCTTTTGCCTCAGTCGCTGGTGCTTTGATGTATTCTAACAAGATGGGAGCAAATCTCTCTAACAACCCCGAGCAAATCGAGGAAATAGTGCGGCTTCAAAACCAGATAGATATCCTCAAAGGCGAGAATGAAACGCTGAAGAAACTCCAGGTCAATGGCGCTGAAATCACCCTCCCGATCAGTCATTATAAGTTTGTAGAGAAAAACCTAGGTCTCACATTTCCCAAGCACGTCGCGGCGAGACGCGTGGACGATGAAAGCCTCGCAAAATCCGTCAGCTACCGTTACACCCAGCAGTTTGGAATAGAAGGGATGGAGATGCGCAAGTATGCCTTCGAGAAGCTTGGCATCATGCCGCCTAACCAGCATTTGATCAACCAACTCGCCATCGCAGAGACCTCTGGCGCCGTCGCGATCTATGATTCTAGTGCGAACGAAATCCTGCTCTCCACAGTATTCGACGAAGAAAATCTACTCCACAGCACCAGCATCATCAAGCATCTCTCTATTGCCTTGTTAGAGCTAAATTTCCCGCTCAGCGAAAAAAACAAAGCCAATCTGACAGACGATTCCTACCACGCACGAGAAGGTTTCATCAAAGGCAGGGCGAGCTCCATCGCTCAACGCTACAGGAACATCACCGCATTAAAAGGCGGGCATGCCAAGCAATTCAAACCCAACCTCGAGGCCCAGGAAACTTTTAATTCACTCCCTCTACTCATCCGTGGCTTGACTACCTTCCCCACCATCCATGGCAAAACCTACATTGAGGACATCATGCTACAGAACGACACAGTTTTCCCTGAACTGTACCAAAATATACCCAGATCTACCTCCACGATCTTTGCTAAGATAATGCCTCTAAAAGATCCCCTAGCAGCGACAAAGCCACGCGCTGAGAACCAGCACTTAGATACCGAACTCGGCCAACTATTCATCATGCTCTACCTGAAACAACTGGGTGATCAACAGGCTGATCAATTTAAAAAACTTACCTCTGACCACCTCACCATCACTCAGAAACAACGAGCGTTCACGATCACCTGGGATACCCAATGGGACAGCGAGGTAGATGCGCAAACATTTCACACACTAGCCACTGAACTTAGCTCCGTCCCAGAGCAGAAGCCCACCGTAAGCATCTCAGGGAAGCAAGTGACCATTCAAATCATCGACACACATAACAGCTAATATTTTATATCATGACAGAACAATTAAAAACAATAGGAGTAGGACTAGTAGGATTCGGAACCGTCGGCACAGGAGTATGGGAAACTATCCAGAAAAACGGCCAACTCATCAGCGACCGATCCAACAACCAGTTTCAAATCAAAATCGTTAAAGCCGCGGTCAGAGACATCAGTAAAAAGCGGATAGAAGACGCACCGGCAGAACTTTTCACCTCAGACTGGCAAGATGTGGTTCAGAATGAAGAAGTCGATATCGTCGTCGAACTCATCGGTGGCACTACCACTGCATTTGACATCGTAGCCGCGGCTCTCAAGCTCGGAAAGACCGTCGTCACAGGGAATAAAGCACTCCTTGCAGAGCGCGGTGCTGAGCTTTTCGCACTCTCGCAGCAGCACCATGCAGCCATCCACTTTGAAGCCGCAGTCGCAGGCGGAATCCCCATCATCAAAGCGGTGCAGGATAGCTACGTGGGTAATGAAATCGAGTCCATGGTCGGGATCATTAATGGCACATCAAACTACATTTTAGAACGGATGACCACTGCCGGTCTCGGCTATCCAGAAGCACTGAAGGAAGCTCAAGATCTTGGCTACGCAGAGGCAGACCCAGCGCTCGATGTCAACGGCTGGGACGCGGCACACAAGGCCATCCTACTTGCCTCCCTCGCCTACGGATCAGTGATCGATCCAGCAGATGTTTATGTCCGTGGTATTGAGCGCGTGACCAGCACTGATATAGCATTCGCTAAAAACCTCGGCTATAACGTCAAGCTCCTCTCTGTAGTAGTTAAGCATGCAGACGGACAGATAGAGCTGCGCACCCAGCCATCATTCATTCCAAAAAGCCACATCTTATCCAGCGTCAACGGCGTCTTCAATGCCATCGCACTTAAAGGCGATGCCAGTGGTGATGCACTCTTCTACGGCAGAGGCGCGGGTAAAGAACCTACCGCTAGCTCCGTAGTCGCAGACATAGTCGATGCCGCTTACACCGTCTCCACCGGCGCTCCGCACCGAGGCTTCCTCCCCTACTCAGAGCACACCCAGGTGAAGTCTATCGATGAGACCTCCACTCCCTATTACGTTAGATTTGACGTCACCGACAGACCTGGAGTCATTGCAGACATCGCTCAAGTCCTCGCCAATGACGGCGTAGGTATTTCCGGCACTCACTCACCAGTCGACCCTGAAAACCCTGATAAAGAATTCGTCGACATGGTATTTTTACTCCATACTTGTGCGTTCGGAAAACTTAAAGCCACGCTGAAAAAAGTGCTCGCTCTTGATTCTGTGAACTCAGAGCCGGTTGTCTTCCGCATCGAAAATTTATAACCAGTAACTAAACGATGGGAGACCAAGATAGAAAACGCTACCATAACAACGAACAGGAAGAGCGTCGTGAAATACGTCGTAAGCCGGATAAGTATCCCGTAGAGCGTCTTCTCACACCAGCTGTGGCCACGAACAATCCCACATTCTCACTTGCAAAGTGATCATCCCGCAACCTACATTACTTTATGAGCGAATTTGAGAAAAAAGTGCGGGAAACCCTCGCCAATCCTAAAAACCAAGGCGAGATGAACGATGCTGATTCTGTGGGCACCGTGGGCTCTCCTGACTGCGGTGACATGCTACGGATGTGGCTGAAATTCACCGAAAAAGACGGCAAAAAAGTGATTGATAAAGCTTCCTTCCAGAGCTTTGGTTGCCAGACCGCCATCGCCGTGGCATCGATGGCCACAGAAATGCTCAAGGGAAAGACCGCGGAAGAAGCCAGTAATCTTAACGCGGCAGAGCTCTCTGGCGACCTAGGCGCATTACCGCCCATGAAAATCCACTGCGGCCAGCTCGTAGAAGGCGCGCTAAAAAATGCTCTTGGAGAAGATCCCAAGACACCTAATAATGAGAACACCTCGCCCACTCTTGCCCAATCTATTTCTCAACAAAACAAACCCTCCGGCACCATTAAAATAGTGAAACTAGACGACTAGCAATAATGCAGTATTTTTACTCCAAACTGGTGCGGAAATCCTATCGTGCACTCAGACACCGCCGTATCCGCAAGGTTACCTGGTTGAATAGAATTGTCGTTAAATTATTCAACCGCGACATGTGGAGACCCTGCATGAGAAGTGTTGCTGTCGGTCTCTCAATCGGGCTTTTCTGCGCCATGCTGCCGATTCCACTTCAGATGCTCATCGCCGCTGTCTGTTGCTTCATCGGCCGTGGAAATATTCCCATCGCCATCGCCGCCTGCTGGGTTAGCAATCCCTTCACCCAGATCCTGCTCATGCTATTTCAAGAGCGTGTGGGCGCTAAGATCCGCGGTATCCTAGACCTCGGTTGGCTAGATTTCATCGACATCGATGGCACCGTCCCATTTATCAAAGAAGACTTAAACCTAGCAAACTTTGCTGTAGGCGTAGGAGCTACCGCCTTCTTCCTAGGCATCATAGCATACCCCATTATTTTCTGCTTCTATACCATAGTGCCTAAAAAATACCTTCAAGGTGTTGCCATCTTAAAACGAAAAATCCCTGTAATCAGTCTGACCACCACACCAATGAAAAAAATTCCTACAGAAGTATTTGAAGACAAACAAGCCGCCGTCAACAAACTCGCAGCCGAGACTGCCGAACTAATCCGTAGCAACGATGCCGTAGCCAAGATCACCGTCCTAGGACTCGCCACCGGCAGCTCCCCTATCGATTACTACAAATCACTCATCCACCTCCACAATACCGATGGACTCTCTTTTCAAAACGTAATCACCTTTAATCTGGATGAATACGCAGGCCTCGACCGCGAGCACCCAGAAAGCTACTGGCACTTCATGCATCAGAACCTTTTCAATCACATCGACATCAAGCCAGAAAATATCAACCTCCCATCAGGAATGATCGGCGAAGCAGAAATCCCATCTCATTGCGCACAATACGAGCAAGACATCAAAGACGCTGGCGGCATCGACCTCCAGATCCTTGGCATTGGCCGCACCGGCCACATCGGCTTCAACGAGCCAGGCTCCCCAAAAGACTCCCTAACCAGAGCCATCGAGCTCAACCCCATCACCCGCGAGGACGCAGCCCCATCCTTCGGCGGCATTGACAAGGTCCCCACAACCGCCATCACCATGGGCTGCGGCACCATCCTTGCCGCAAAACGTATCGTCCTCATGGCATGGGGAACTGGCAAAGCACCCATCGTCAACGAAGCCGTCACCGGTCCCGTAAACGACATCGTCTCCGCCTCCTACCTCCAAGACCACCCCAACGCCAGCTTCTACATTGATAAGCAAGCCGCTGGTGATCTAGAGTAGCTCAGAAACGACATATCTATGTTTGAATCCATCCAGGGACAATTTCAATGAGTCGTTAGAAAAAGCGGCTACCGTCGCAGAGAATGCACCTCCTCATAACTATCGCGACACCGATCACGACATGATGTCGTAATCCATCATCAGGAAGATTTAAAACAAAAAATCACGACAATGGACGCAATCAAAATCAGAGGTGCTAGGCAGCATAATTTACAGGATCTCGATGTGGATATTCCTCGGGGTAAGCTGGTGGTAATCACTGGTCCTTCTGGCTCGGGCAAGTCTTCGTTGGCGTTTAATACACTGTATGCTGAGGGGCAGCGGCGGTATGTGGAATCACTATCGGCTTATGCTCGGCAGTTTTTGGAGCAGTTTGAAAAGCCGGATGTGGATTCTATTGAGGGACTCTCCCCAGCCATCGCCATCGAGCAGAAGACGGGCGGCGTGAACCCTCGTTCGACGATTGCTACAGCGACGGAAATATATGATTATTTGAGGATTCTGTATGCAGCGGCAGGAACACCGTATGACCCAGTAACTGGGGAGAAACTTGAGAAGATGACCTCTGCGGATATCGTGGCGGCACTCTCTAGCAAACCCGAACGCAGCAAGCTCATCATCCTGGCTCCTATCCCCCTAACAGAAGCTCAGGAACCGGAGCGATTACTGGCAGACCTTCAGCGGCAGGGCTTTATTCGTATTCGCATCAACGGTGATCTAACAGAAATAGAAGATGCGCAGCAGAACTGGCCAGATACTGTTACTTCGTTGGAAATAGTCATCGATAGACTGGTCATCCGCGAAGGGACCGAGTCGCGCCTGGCTGACTCTGTGGAGCTTGCATTGCGGATCTGTGGTACGGAGACAATGGCGCTGGTGATGACTCCTGAGGCTGATGGCTACGAGGAAGTTTCTTTTCTCACCAGCTATAGGAATCCTAAGACTGGTTACCAACTCCCTGCTCTATCGCCGAAGCATTTCTCATTTAATTCGCACTTAGGAGCCTGCCCAGATTGCCACGGACTCGGCACCCAGCTATTCTGCGATCAGACCCTCATCGTCCCTGATACTAGTAAATCACTCAAGCAAAAAGCGATCCAGATCTGGGGCGGCACCAAGACTAAGAAAGGCTGGGTGCAGCGGCATGTGGAGGCGGTGGCCGAGCATTTTAAAGTAGATCTAGATAAGCCATTCTCAAAACTCACTAAGAAATATAAAGAAGCACTCTTCTACGGCCTAGGTGATCAGCAAATCACCGTGATCGGAGAACGCGACGGGCAGCTAATCCCGTGGAAAAAGACTTATGAGGGACTCTGTAATACCGTCGAACGCCTCTACCGTGAAACTGAAAGCGATGGAGTGAAGAAAAGCATGGGTAAGTTCATGACATCTCAACAATGTAAGACTTGTAATGGCCAACGCCTCAAGCCAGAGATCCTACATGTAAAGATTGGCGATCTCGGGATCCAAGACTTCTGTGAACTCGCGGTGGAGGATTCACTGGTGACTTTAGATCAGCTTGAACTCCCAAAAGAAAGTGCTGATGTCTGCCAGCATCTCATCAATGAGGTGCGTGAGCGATTAGAATTTCTCAATAACGTGGGGCTAGGCTACCTCACTCTCGACCGCAAAAGCGGCAGTCTTTCCGGTGGTGAATCCCAGCGCATCCGCCTCGCCACTCAACTCGGAGCAGGTCTTGCAGGAGTGGTTTATGTGCTGGATGAACCATCTATCGGGCTTCACCAGCAGGACAACGCGATGCTCATCGCGGCACTGAAAAAACTCCGTGATGCCGGCAATACCGTCGTGGTGGTAGAGCATGACGAAGAGACCATCCGCGCCGCAGACTGGGTCATCGACATAGGTCCAGAAGCCGGACTCAATGGAGGTCAGCTTTTGTTCTCAGGAACTCCAAAAGACCTCCTCAAATCAAAGACCTCGTTGACCGCTAAATACCTGAGCAAAGCGAAGCCACTCCTCACCGATCACCGATCACCGATCACTGATCACTTTCTAACCATTAAAGGAGCCACAGAACATAACCTTAAAAATCTAACCGTTAAAATACCCTTAAACCAACTAGTTTGTGTAACCGGCTCATCAGGTTCTGGTAAATCCACGCTGATTCACAACATTCTGCATCGAGCCTTAGCGAGAAAATTTCATAAGACAAAGGCGATCCCGGGAGCGCATCAATCAATTGAAGGCATGGAGCACGTTGACCGTGTTGTCGTAGTTGATCAGACTGCGTTGGGGAAATCTCCACGATCGAATCCAGCAACCTACACTGGTGCGCTAGATCATGTCCGTGCGCTATTCGCCAAACTTCCCCTCGCCCGCCAACGTGGCTATAAGTCAGGAAGATTTTCCTTCAATATCAAAGGTGGCCGCTGTGAAAAATGCTCGGGTGATGGCGCACTCAAGATAGACATGCACTTTTTAGCCGATGCTTATATCCCATGTGATTCCTGCCATGGAAAACGCTATAACCGTGAGACACTAGAGATCACTTACAAAGGAAAGAACATTTCCGAAGTGCTAGAGATGACCGCTCAGCGGGCCTCAGAATTTTTCACTAAAGTGCCAAAACTCGATGCCATCCTCAGTTCACTGGTAAAAGTAGGTCTGGGCTACATTAAGCTAGGACAGCCTGCTAACACACTCAGCGGTGGTGAAGCTCAACGGGTGAAGCTGGCTACTGAACTCGCGAAGACATCGATGGGAAACACCCTATACCTGTTAGACGAACCTACAACTGGGCTGCATTTTAAAGATATCGAAGTCCTACTCACTGCCCTAACAGATCTACGAGATGCGGGGAATTCACTCATCATCGTGGAGCATAACCTAGACATCATCCGCCACGCTGACCATATCATTGATTTGGGGCCAGGCGGCGGGAAGCATGGTGGTAAATTAGTCGCTGAAGGAACTCCAGCGGAGGTAGCGATGGTGACAAAATCTCTCACAGGTAAGTGGCTGAAGGGTTGATGGAATATCCGTCTGATCAGACGGATCGCTCGGATCCCCACTTAACTTCTCCACACCAGCTTTAGCCCGTCTAGCCTCACTCTAGCTGAGTTGATCGCGGTTTCTAGGTCGGTGATTTGTGACTTAAGTTTGTTTACTTCTTTGCTGCTGACAGCGGTGTTGATCTCTGCGAGGTCCTCTAGCCGGCTGAGTTCTGCCCCCATTTTTTCCTGCATTCTTGCTACACCTTCTTCTGCGATGATTGCCATCTTAGTTTCAGCGAGTTTTTCGCACTTTGCCATCATGGCTGGCATAAGCTTTGTTTTCAGCATCTCATTACCTAGTAGTTTGCGGAGGTTACCTTCTCTAAGCCTCACTTTTCTGAGTCCAGTGTTCTCACTAGCATCTGCTAAGTTGTGATCTACCGCCACTCTTACAGGTTTAGCAGAGAGAAATCTGTCCACGTTTAACGATCTAGGGGCTATTACTTCAGCGACGTAGTATGCTTCTAAATAAACTCCCTTTTCGCCACTACCTTCCCAGACTCCGAAGCTTGCGTTACCGGATTCTCCAGCGAGCATGACATCCAGTGCGCTTCGGACTAGCGGGTGATCCATGCTAATGAATCTCACTTCCTCGCGGCTTAGCGCGTGGTCTCGGTCAAAGGTTACCGGCAAGCCTTCATCGGGAATATCAGCGGCGAGGTCTGTCTTCAAGTGGCTGACGGTGAGCAAATAACTACGCTCACCCATGTCCTCAATCCCTACGCCGAGGTGGTCTAACAGCTTGAGCACAAACTTCTCAAAACCTGGATCATCATCAACCGCTTCGATCCTATCTATCATTTTTTGAGAATCTTTGATGCGGTAAGAATTTAGCGCCAAGAGTTTTTCCTGACCACTCATGAGCTTCTTTTTCACTTCCTGCATTTGCTTTCTTGAAAAGGTGATTAAGTCATCCATCCCTTCCTCGCTAAACATCATTTTCAGCAACTCTAACATCTCGCTACATGCTCGGTAAACCTCGGTGGCTCCATGGACATTATGCTCGAAGGCGTCTAGACCTTCGTGATACCAGCGCGCTAAAACTTCTCCGCTCGTCCCAGCCACGTATGGTACATGAATATTGATCTCCTCAGTCTGCCCTATTCTATCTAGCCTGCCGATCCGCTGTTCTAACAACTCTGGGTCTTCTGGTAGATCATAGAGCACTAGATGATGGGCAAACTGGAAGTTTCTACCCTCACTGCCGATCTCGCTGCAGATTAGAATTTGTGCGCCTTCTTCATCTGCGAAGTATGCCGCATTTCTGTCGCGCTGGATCAGGGTGAGATCCTCGTGGAAGAGTGCTATTTCCACATTGATTTCCTCCTTAAGTGCCTGAGCGATCTGTTCCGCCTCTGCCCGCGTTTTGACAATAAGTAAAATTTTCTCTCCGTCTTCGCCTAGCCCAAGTTTCTTCACTAAGCCAGCGAGCCACTTCACTTTCCCACCGTCTACAACCTTTACTAATTGAGCATTTCTAACAGGAAACCCTGAGAGGTAGTCACGGGTATTTCTGAACATGACTCTACCTGGCCCAAAACCATCTAAAAGATCCTCGATCAGTTGGTTTCTGGCGCCTTCATCACCTCCGCTGAGACTCTCCATCCCCACTTGCACTCGATGCGAGTGCTTACCAAATTTCTTTATCTCAGCGGTCGTGGGCAACTCCCCTTTACTTAGTTTACTGAGTAGTTTGGCGATAGATTCATAATCTTTGCTCTCCTTGAGGTAAGTTTTCAGGTTAGAAAAGCGGTCGCTATCCAGCAACCTGAGTCTTGCGAAATGTCCTTCTGGCCCTAGTTGTTGTGGCGTAGCAGTGAGGAGTAATACCGCCTCTGTTTTAGCTGAGATCTTATCTACTAGCGCATATTCTGGACTAACTTCTTTCTCGCTCCATTGTAAGTGATGCGCTTCATCCACGATGAGCATATCCCAACCAGCTTCGGACAATTGATCAGATCTGTTAGAGTGCTTTGTTAGAAAATCAATACTAGTAATAACCAGCTGACTATCGAGAAATGGATTAACCGAATTATGCTCTTCAATCGCCTTACAGCGCTCTTCATCGAAGATACTAAACATCACATTAAACCTGCGCATGAGCTCCACGAACCACTGATGCACCAGACTCTCAGGCAACACGATGAGCACTCTGTCTGCGCGACCTGTTAGATGGAGGCGATGCATGATCATGCAGGCTTCGATGGTTTTCCCAAGCCCTACTTCATCGGCTAGAAGCACTCTAGGATGGACACGCTTGGAGACCTCGCTGACGATAGACATCTGGTGAGGGATGAGATCAACACGTGCCCCCATAAAGCCACGGAGGACACTACCTTTGATCTGGCTATTCCTGTAAAGTGACTCCACCCGCAGGCGGAAAGTCCTATCATCGTCCACAGCACCACCCAGTAGTCGATCGTGCGGTTTATTGAGCGACATGCTATCACTGAGTTCTCCCTCCTCCAGCACGCGATCTGAAGTGACGTAGAGGACGACATCGCCATCCTGCTTCACCTCTATAATTTCTAGTTCTTGGTCATCATGTGTGAGGACTTTATCGCCTTTGCCAAAGATAACACGCCTGAGCGGCGCGGTATCGATGGCATACATACGTCTCTGCTCTACTGCGGGGAAAAGAATATCCACCACACCATTTTCGATATCCAATACCATGCCTAGTCCCATTTCTGGCTCCGAGTCACTGACCCATCGTTGCCCCACTGCTATTTCCATGTAGTTCTAAATTATTTAAGATTTATGATTTGAAATTTGTGATTTTGTATCTGTTAGAAGAACGGTAGAAGTTTGTTCAGATCAGGGATAAGTCCTCCGTCTTTCTCTTCACCTTCTTTTTTCTCTTTTTTAGCTCCAGTGATCCCTTCGAGTAGTTCTTTTGCTGTATCCACTCCGCTCTCAATGACTCCTTTGTCGCCGTTTAGCACGCCTTCAAGATTTTTGAAGGCCCCTTGGCCGCCCTTTAGCAGATTTTCTAAGGTTTTGGGGCTGATGGCTTCGCCACCCATGTTCAGTGCTCTGCGGATCATTTCCTCAGTAGCTGCCATGAATAATCTATTTGATAGGTCTTCGGTAATATCATCGAAGTCGCCCCCTATTTTTACTTTTGTCCAGAGCAGTTGGTCTCTACCAGGCTTAAACACACTAGTCTTGGCTCCAGGGATTTTATCTAGATAAAATGCTGGCACTCCTACATCAAATAAACCATCGATATTATTACCATCAATCTTGAGGTCACCTTCTATCTTTACCAACTCGCGGCTAGAGAGCACGATGTTGCGTAGATGGGTCTGGTCTCTAAATTTCTCAAAATCACACTCGAATTTCTGAAACTTAAGGGTGCGGTATTTTGGCTCTGCCAAATAGTAAGACACTTTATTGAGGATCGGCAGTGCCTGCAATGTTCCATCTATTATTTCTAACGAGCCGAGTATTTTAGGCTCAGTACCCTGATGGGGTTTGATCTTAAACTTACCCCGCACTTCACCAGTTAAATGACGGTGCCAGTCATCGGGAAAGATATCCTTACACCTGAGACCAGATAATTCGCCCTTCATATCATAGAGATACCTGGCTCGCGGTGCTAGGTCGATGACTCCGTTGAGTGAGATCGTGCCGCTCTTGAAGATTTTGAGTTTGGTATTCTTAATATAAATTTCCTCATCCATCTGGCTGATTTCTCCTTGTTCTAATCTAGCTGAATTAAGAAATGAAAACGGTAGATTCACAATACCTCCATTTATAGTAGCATTGTAGCCATCAATGTCCTTTATCGTCTGGAGCTTCACTCCGCTGATGGTATAGTCACCTGAGTCGGCGTAAACGGTGGCATTGATAGCACCTATATCAGCATCTAACAGCTCTACTTCATCTGGTAATAAGCTCTCGATAAATCCTTTTTCTTTTTCCACTTTGTCAAAAGTCAGGAAATCTCTGCGTAGATCCAGCAGCAAATCCACACTACCAACATTTACGTTTTCAAGCCTGAATTTATCTCTTTTAAAGTAATCTAACCTCACGTCTAACGCGATGTCTCTTGCATCAATTGAGGCAATAGCACCATCACCGGTCGACTCAAATCTATTATTTTTAGCACTCAATCCGTCCCACTTAAAATCGCTGAATGTAACCACACTTCCAATCTCGGCGCCTACCTGAACAGAAATATCCTCTCTAAAGTCGTCACTGTGGAGAAAAGCGACGACTCTGTTATAGGCAAAAAATGCACCGGCGACGAGAATGGCTATTAGCCCTAGAAGAATCTTCCACCAAAGCCTCTTGAACTTAGCGCAAGATTGATTTTTCTCTTTCTTTCGGGTGCTGGTTTTCTTTCGTTGCCTACGGGACATGGGGACAAACTACTTACATTTTAATATCTCTCAAGGTTTCTTCTCGCCAAAATAAAAAAAATACAGTTTTGTAACCATGCTACTTAAACCACTTATAGCCTAATATCGTGCTAGAATTAAAAGACTTCTGTTTCACCATAGACAAAGACGGCGAGCCACTCAACCTGATCGACCGTGTAAATCTCAAAATCCCTAAAGGCCACTTCATGGCTATCGTTGGCCCATCTGGCTGCGGTAAAACCACCCTGCTTAATACCATAGCAGGACTGAATGAAATGTCCGAGGGATACATCTACTGGAATGGTCGCGATCTTGAACAAGATGGCGACCTCGAACCTGCAGAACTCGGCTACGTGCCGCAGTTCTCCATCGCTTATGATGAGCTGACAGTGGATGAGTCCATCGAAGCTGTGACTAAGCTCCGTGTGAAGACGCATGACCTAGATGACCTCGATCTGCGCATTGACCGCGTGTTAGAGGAAACTGGACTTGCGCCTATTGCTGACCGCATGGTGAAAGTCCTCTCCGGTGGTCAGAAGCGCAGGCTTGGACTAGCAATGGAGCTAGTCACTGACCCTACCCTACTCCTTTGTGATGAGGTGACCTCTGGCCTAGATCCGCGTTCGGAGCGGGATATCGTACGCAGACTACATGATTTATCGCGCAGGGATGGAAGGATCGTTATTTCTGTCACTCATTCGCTCGCGCACTTGGAGCTGTATGATTCTATTCTCGTCCTGCATGAAGGCAGAGTGGCCTACCATGGTCCCCCGGCTGGACTGACTCATTATTTCTCAGTAGAGGACACGGAGGAAATCTACCCTCGCCTAGCCAAACAAGACTCTAACAAATGGAGAAAATCATGGGAGAAACACGCCCACTTTTACTATAAAAAGATAGAGAAGAACCGCGATCGACTCATCGAATCTGGCGAACTCAGTGTGCCTGCAGAAGCTGCTAAAAAACCAGCCTCAGACCTCAAAGCAGCCACAGCTCCGCTAGAAGTAGAAGACCAAGACTGGGATGATATTGATGGCGAAGTATCTGGTAAAGTATCTAAACGTAAGAACCGTAATAAGAATAAATCTAAATTACCAGACACCGAACCACTACCAATAAATGATGATAATGGAATCATTATTGACGCTGCTGAGCCAGTGGGGACACCGGCCGCATTCAGCCAGTTCTGTACATTACTCGCCCGTCGTTGGAAAATTTTCTTCCGTGACCGTGGCCAGGTTTTCCTACAACTCGCTATTATGATCTGCTTTCCACTTATTGTTATTCTTTTTGCAGATCAGGGAAATCAGGTTTTATTAAGCTTCCCTGATTCTGGTACTGATCTCTCAAGAGAAGGTCTCGAAGCAAGTAAATCTGTTGGTATAAGTAGAGCAAAAGTAGGCGGTGCCGTCTCAGGCATCATCATGTTCCAGATGGTGCTACTCGCGCTAATGGGCTCTAACAATGCGGCGAGAGAGATCGCTGGCGAGAGAAAAATCATGGAAAAAGAAAAATTCGGCGGGGTCAGTCCGTTCGCCTATCTTATGAGTAAAATCACGTTCCTCATGGCGATCATTCTGGTGCAGTCACTAATCATGGGTATCGCGGTGGAATCTGCGTGGAATTTCAAGGGCACTGGCTCCACCAGCTACGTAGATCACTTTATCTTCCTAGTGATGATCAATGCCGCAATGACATTTATCTGTCTGGGAATTTCATCGATGATGAAGACTGCTGAAAAAGCCTCACTCCTCTCCATTTATCTCGTAGGTTTCCAGCTACCACTCTCCGGTGCGGTGCTAGCTCTGCCTGACACTGTGGGAATGATCACACGTCCATTTATCTCAGCCTACTGGGCATGGGCAGGCAGCCTGCGTCACCTCAGCACCGGCTACTATGACGCAGTTAAGGACGTCACTGAAACCAAGATCGATTACAGCTCTTCTATTTGCATGACCGTCTTGGGGGCACAGATCCTCATTGGTCTGATACTTACCTATCTCGGCATTAGACGCCATCAGTGGGATTATTAAGAAATTTTAATCATCAACAAATTACTAAATTTGCCTTGCTGAATCTCACTCAACAAGGCAAATTTATTCCATGATATTCTATTTAGTGTGTAACTTTACTTATCACAAACCCTACATACTGGTAACTTAAACTAAATCACATGGCCCGTAGAACACGCAAAAAACAATCAACTTCATCAAACCTATTACCTATAATCATTGGCGCACTCTGTGCGCTGGGACTATTAGCTGGTGGATATTTTATTATCACCAGAGAAAAAAGCTCGAATGCCACGGAACTCAATGCAGAAACTTATACTAATTCACCCGAGTCTGTGCGCGGATCCTCTTTCTCGGTTAAAGCTGAGGTCATTAAGAAGCTCTATTACGAAGAAGGAGTCACCCAGGTGGTGCATGTAATTTATAATAACGAGCATATCCCTATCGAAATCCCTGCAGACGTTAAAGGTCCTAATATTAACACTCAACAAGAATACACATTTATCGTCAAAGCAAAAAATGACGCATGGTTAGTTGCCAAATCATACACGGACAAGTAAACTAAGTAATAACCCGTTTTCCATCATCATGAAAAAGACAATCATCGCCGCACTCCTTGCAACGAGCTCAATCACTCCGCTATTCGCACAAAAGCCACCCTCGGCCCCTTCATCTGGTGGCGGGAATTCTGGCGGCGATACTGTTATCAGACGTGAAAATGAGCAACAGCCGTCGGCCCACGGTCAGGAGATCCCCATGATCGACCCGACTAACAAGACGATTGATTTCCAGGGTAAAAAATACAGCCTAATGGATAACAACCTAGGTGGCCAATTTGAAGCCTATCTCGCTACCGATACCCTATCGTCCCAAGCGGCTGTGGAATACCGCACCACGCTACGCCAGATAATCGACTACCTAGCACCTAACAAGACCGACGGATCAAAACTCAAAGCAGCCTACGATCTACTATCAAAGGGAGCGGAATACCCGGGTGATGGCAACTTATGTGAATCACTCGGTAATGCTATCTACTCAGCGCAACTAACGAAAAATCACGTTGGTACAAAAAAAGAATTTATTGGTAGACTTTATAAAGAGCAAAAAAAACTAGTTCATAACATGGGAGTCATCGAGAGCAAACTTGATGTCCAACCAGCGGGGAGAAGTACTGGAAGTGGGGGCAAGGGCAAAGGACAGCAGTCATCTCCAACTGGCACAGGTTCCATAGACTATTTAATGATGCAAAAGCGCCTCGTAGAAATCACTGCACTGGTCAAAAAAACAGAAGTCGAAGGAACAATCGATATCACCCAGTCTAAGATTCAGTATCAGGCGATGATGGTGCAGTTGTTTATTCAACGCAGATTTGAGCACGTCATTATGTCAGCTAGATTTTATAATCTCATTTACAAGGATGGTGACACTAAAATGAGACTTAAGAGAGGCTCAGACACTGAGAAATTTTTCTCTGAAGGAATAGGAGTAAACCCAACTGTAGCAGGACTTGATGCCGCTGCTAATGAAGCAATCCGTAAGGTGGATACTCTCATTAGTGCATTTAGTAATAATATCGAGAGTGGACGTATCCATGCCGCATCTGAACGACTTGTAGAAGCTTTCGCGATTGGTGAATTTCTCCCTTGCGTGCAGATAGTGGCATACAAGGATAAGTCTAAGATTCAGCAATATGTTCAGGATGCAAATGATATGGTCAAGACTCTTGAAGCGAGAGACCTCACACGTGGTGAAGAACTCAATACTAGCCTCCAAGAGCAAGCATCTGACTATAATGCCTCCGAAGCGACTTCCTATATAGCAGCTAAAAAAACCGAATCAAAAAGCTACGCACGAGATGCTAAGATCGCCCTCTATCAGATGAAGAAATCGGCTAGCACTCAGGATCGATATAATGAAGAACAACGCTTCAAGACCGCGATGTTTAAGTCCACATCAGCGTGGCCATCGAATCCTGATCTAGAAGACATCAATAATCTGTTAGATAAAATCATTGATACTGGTGTTGAAGGGGAAGACATGCTGAAAGTTGCCAGAAAAGATTTCGACCGCTATGTAGATACGAAGTCATGGGCGGCCATCATGAAGGAAGAGAACCTCTCACGTTTCATCGCAGCATTTAATATCTCCAAAGAACAGCAAGATGTGGCTCGCAAGAATAAGCTAAAGCAGATCACTTCTGAGAAGTCATCAGTCATCGCTGCATTGAAAGAAGCTGAAACTCTTGACGAGCGAGGCTTTGCGGAAGCGGCATGGGAGATCATCGATATCAGACAGAAAGAGCACCCTAATGATCTAGAGTTGTCACAAGCCAAAGCACTTTACAGCGGTAAGGCTGCGAGGTTTGCCAACGTCATTGCCAAGGCTCAGGGATTTGAAAATGAATCCCCTGCTTCTGCACAAGCACTCACTTGGTATCTCAAAGCAGAAAACATCCACCCTGACAGTAAATACGCCTCAGCAGGAATCAAACGTGTTATCTCAGCGAAGTTTAATGTCGATGAAGTTGATCTTAACACCAAGGAAACTACTTCAGCAACCGAGAAGGAGTAATACCATCCTCACAGTTAGTTATACTGGATTGATCGTTTGATGGAATGATTTGAAAGTGCAGCAAAGCTGATTGAGGAAAGAGCAAAACAATATCAATGTTCAAATGGTATAAGATAGGGTGAACCTGTTATTGCCTTAGCGATAACTCCAGATAATTCCCGCACCGCTATTATATTTTCACGTAGGACGGCCCTCTAAAAGACAAAAAAAGCCTGCTGTTATTCAGCAGGCTTTGGATTAAATTTCAGAACGTATGGACTTTAGAAAATTACTCTTCCTCGTCAACTGTGTCGTCTTCGTCCACGTATTCTTCGTTATCGTGGGCGGTGAACTTCCTAACGCGCTTTTCCTCTGGTAGCGGTGATAAGAGCATATTGACATTTCTACCCGCTAGTCTAGGCGGCTGGTCAACTGCTGCCATACCTACCATGTCAGCAACTACACGCTTGAGCACTTCTACCCCGAGCTCCTTATGAGCGTTCTCACGGCCACGGAACATGAGTCCTACTTTGACTTTACTACCTTCATCGAGGAACTTCTCAATACGTGAGCACTTCAAGTTGTAGTCATGATCTTCTGTGCGAACACGGAATTTGATTTCCTTGAGTTTAGGGGCACTGTTTACCTTGCCCTTTTTGAGCTTGGACATCTGGTATTTATGCTTACCAAAATCACAGATCTTGCACACTGGAGGATCTGATTTTGCGGTAATCTCCACTAGATCTAAACCTAGTGATTTTGCCTTCTGCAGCGCTTCTTGAGAGCTCATCACTCCTAATTGGTCTCCGTTATCCATTACTACACGGATTTTCGGGGCCCGAATGTGCTGATTCACTCGGGTCATTTCGCGACGCTTTCTGTATGGCTTCTTTGGCTTAGCTATGGTCTTGTCCTCCTCATATTATTTTGTTTTGGGCTCCCCAATAGCCACAGGGTGTGGCTATCTCTCCTGTTAGAAAGACTGTGGGGAAAAATTTACAACACTTTTTACTCGGTTTACTCCGAGCAGATCTGTTAGAGCGATCTGTCGTTGATTTCTTTTGTTATGTTTAAAACAAATTCATCGAGAGTGAAAGTACCGAGATCTTGTCTATCTAGGTGACGAACGGAAACAGAATTTGTCTCAGCTTCCTTACCACCAATAACCAACATGTAAGGCACCCTATCTAATCTTGCAAGTCGAATCTTTGCCCCAAGTTTCTCCGCCGCTCTGTCCACGCTCACACGCACACCAGCATCTGCGAGTCGCTTGGCGGCAGCTTCTCCTTCTGCGAGAAATTTATCAGACAGCGGTAGTACTCTCACCTGCTCAGGTGCGAGCCATGTCGGGAACTTCCCTTCAAAATGCTCGATGAGTAAGCCCACAAATCTTTCTAGTGATCCGAAAGGTGCGCGGTGAATCATCACTGGACGATGCGGCTTGTTATCGCTACCTACATAAGTGAGATCAAATCTCTCTGGGAGATTGAAATCTAGCTGCACAGTGCCTAGCTGCCAGTCTCTGCCGATGACGTCCTTTACTACGAAATCAATCTTCGGCCCATAAAAGGCTGCTTCTCCTAGCTCGATCGTGTAATCGGCACCAAGCTTTTCTACCGCTTCCTTTAGTGAGGCCTCTGCCTTTTCCCAGACAGCGCGCTCTCCAACATATTTATCTGAATCTGGATCACTAAAGGATAACCTCACTCTGTAATCGCTCATACCCAGGGTACTTAGAACTTTTTCGACAAGAGCTAAGCAGCCCTGAATTTCATCATCCACTTGCTCTGGCAGGCAGAATAAGTGTGCATCATCCTGAGTGAATCCACGCACACGAGTCATTCCTCCTAGCTCGCCAGACTGCTCCCAACGATACACAGTACCAAACTCAGCGAGCCTAACAGGCAGGTCACGGTAGCTGCGGTGTTCACTGCTATAAATCTTAATGTGGTGCGGGCAATTCATCGGCCTGAGCATGTAACCCTCTATCTCGCCATTCTTAAGACCGTTGGTGAGTTCACCACATGTCGCATTATCATCTGCGAGCTTCTCTAGGGCTCCTCGCTCAGGAATAGGCGCGTATTGACTGTCCTCGTAAAAAGGGAAATGTCCTGATGTCCGGTAGAGCTCTAGCTTTCCAATGTGCGGAGTGAAGACCTGGCTATAGCCCTGCTTATCCAACTCGGCAGTGATAAAATCTTGCAACTGGCGTCTCACCATCGCGCCCTTGGGCTTCCAGAGGATAAGCCCTTGACCTACCATTTCATCGATATGGAAAAGTCCCAACTCACGACCAAGACGGCGGTGGTCGCGTTTCTTCGCTTGCTCTAGTTTTTCAAGGTGATCAGTGAGCATCGTCGCATTTTTAAAACAGGTGCCATAGACACGCTGCAGTGACTCACGGTCTTTGTCTCCTTTATAGAAAGCACTGGCTACACTGAGCACTTTATGAGCTTTGCAGTTTCCTGTGCGTCCCACGTGAGGCCCTGCACAGAGATCCCAGAAATCATTGTTCTTGAAAATTGAAATCTCCTCTCCCTCAGGAATACTATCTAGTAGATCAATTTTAAATTTACTCCCCACCGAGCGTTCTGTTAGACCACCTAGTCGACCATTTTTCGCTAGCACCAAAGCTTCCTCACGGCTCACTACCATGCGCTCGAATGGTGAGTTTTCCTTCACCACCTTTTTCATCTCTGCTTCTATCTTTACAAAGTCATCTGGCGTCAATCGGTGATCTAGCTCCATGTCATAGTAAAACCCACTCTCTACTGGCGGACCTCCTGCTAGCTGGGCATCTGGCCACAGGCGTAGGATAGCCGTTGCTAAAACGTGTGCACAACTATGACGCAAACGATCCAGGTCACTCATATTGTGACGTTCCTCTAGTGATTTTCTTTCTTTATCTGACATGTCACCGCCTAAAAACCACTCCGCCCTGTAATTTGCAATGAAAAACACACGTTATAGACGATTTCCAGAGACTTGGGGATACTTTACAAAGAATGACTCGCTCCAACTGATCTCCAGATCTTCTCATTTTCATGAATCACATGAAAAGACATCAACTCATCATTATCGGTAAAGCACTGGTAAGATAAAAGAAATCGATGATGCCATTGGTAATTAATATATTAAATGTTTTAAAAATATAAACAAAACTTAATTTTATATCTTTACAAAACAATCCCTATAGTTTAAATTGTCCAAATCTATGAAAATATTACTTATCACAACAGCCCTCTTCACAGCATCCTTAGTTGGAACTGTAATGGCTCAAACAACTACTAGCACGCTGAACGACCTGGTCAGTGAGCAAGAACGGCAGATTCAAGAACTCACAACGGAGGTGTCATCACTGAGGTCACTTCTCAGTCTCGAGCGTCGCAAAAACCTCGAGACTTCGCTTCCTGTGGCCAGCAAGCAAGTCAGCAAGACATCCTCACACACCGTGAAAGCTGGCGATACCTTCAGTAGTATTTCTCGTAAATACGGAGTGAGTGTTAGCTCACTCATCAGATCAAATCCAAATGTGAAGCCATCAAGAATCGCCATTAGTGAAAAGCTAGTCATCCCTCAGATGAATTTCAAAGCGATCAGTTCTTCACCTGAGCTGAAGGCTATCCGTACGACAACGGCGAATTTAACAAATTCTAGCACGCAGAGTGTTTCTACCAAGGGATCAACTTACAAGATTTCTAAAGGTGACACATTTTATAGCGTCGCTAAGAAGCACAAGATCTCACTCGCCTCACTCTCTGCGGCTAACCCAGGAGTAAATCCGAGTAAGCTTAAAATTGGCCAAATAATCAGCCTCACTGAGAGTGCTACCCAGTCAACCAAAACAACACCATCTAACACGACGCCGACCAAGAAGCCAACAAGTGCTTACAAGCCACTCCCTGAAGTGGTTAAGGTAGTGCAGGAAGCCACTCCAGCCAAACCAGCGCCTAAGTCTAAGCCAACTGTAGCATATGTTCAGCAGTCTGATGACGTAGCACGCACAGTGCCTGTAAGTCATGAAATGACCTTCGGTGCATTCGCCAAACAGCACGGAACATCTATCACAACTCTCAATGCACTCAACGGATTAGACCTACCCGCTGATGAGCCAATGGCAGCAGGATCGGAGCTCTTTATTCCGATCAAGTAATCAACATTTTTTTATTAGATAAGTATAACACTGCGGAGGCAGTGACATAGAATGCTCAGTGAGTCCGCTCTCTGAGCATTTTTCTTTTATAAAATCTGATCCAGACAACACTCAGGAAGGAACTTTAGAAGCACCCCTATTCTAACAAATCCTTCAGGCTAGAAAAAAAGCTCTCTTGTTCCTCCTCGGTAGCCTCTGCGCCCATAATATCCTCGTAGTCCGACTCATCAATGTACTGGAAATCTAACTCCTTGATAAACATACTGCTCTCACAGTGAACTCGCTCACCGTATTTACTTCGGTAGTTGCAATGCGTCATCGTCAGCTCATCCTGTGCGCGGGTGATTCCCACATAAAGAAGCCGGCGCTCCTCATCCACTGTTCCCTCCTCTTGGCTGCGCTTATGAGGTAGGATTCCGTTTTCTAATCCCACCAGATACACGATAGGGAATTCTAAACCTTTAGAAGCGTGGAGCGTGATTAAGCAGACACCCTTTTGCTTTTCAATATCGTCATCATTCTTATTCTCCTGAAGCGCCATCCGGTCCAAAAACTGCTGTAGCGTCTTGCCCCGTTTAGAAGAGTCCCTTAGATAGTCAATGACATCATGAACCCCCTCAGCACGTTTTTCTTTCTCGCTGTCTGTCTTACAACCGCGGATCATCCAGTCATGATAGGCTATTTTTTCTACAAACTCTTTAAGAGTATCACCTTTATTTTCTCTGCTCTTAGCATCTAACATCTTATCCCGTGTCTCAGTCACCAGCTCAGTAAATACGTTCACTGACTTACGCACATTCGCACTCAGTAGCTCTAGCACTTCCTCCTTCTGCATCGCCTCCCAGACACTGCACTCGTGCTCGCGGCTAGCCTCAGTCATCAGCAACACCGAGCCCTGCCCGATCCCACGTGGCGGAGCATTAATAATCCTGAGAAGCGGCACATCACTGAGCGGATTATAAAACATTTGTAAATAAGCCAGCACATCACGCACTTCTTTCTTATCAAAGAAGCTCTGCGCCCCCACCACTCGATATGGGATATCATAAGTCCGCATGGCGGTTTCGAGGTTTCTACTCTGTTGATTCGTCCGAAAGAGAACAGCAAAATCCTCCCATGGTTTCTTTCCACCCTGGCATCTATCCAGTATTTCTTCGGCGATAAATTCTGCCTCCTCATCATCGCCCGGCATACTGATAAGGCGCAGTTGTTTACCGCCCGCATGAAATGGCTTTAGCTCCTTCTCGCGACGACCTATATTATTTTTGATCAAGGAGTTCGCTGTATGCAGCACCGCGGCACTACTTCGATAATTCACCTCTAGAAGAATAACCTTTGGGTCAGGAAAAAAGCGCTCAAACTGCAAAATATTGGTCACATCCGCACCACGCCAGCCATAAATACTCTGGTCATCATCACCCACCACGCAGATATTATAGGGTGCGCCCACCAGCTGCTGGACGAGTTTCATTTGCAGACCATTAGTGTCCTGAAATTCATCCACCGTGACATATTTATATTTCTCCCGCAAGATATCACGCACATCCACATGCTCACGTAATAGCTTCTCGGCTAATACTAAGAGGTCATCAAAATCCACCGCATTCTGAGTCCTTAGCTCAGCGGTGTATGCCTTGGCAATGATCGATACTAATTCATCAGCATGATCATCTGGCTCTAGCCCATCATTCTTGTTTTTAGAAATCATGCTCAGCACCTGCATCGCATCAAGGTTCAGATCTTTACCGCCCTTGCGCACGATGAGTTGCTTCATCAGTCCCACCTGATCACTCCCCGCATAAATCGTGAAATTCTTCTTATAACCCAGCTTCTCAATCCCCTCTCTCAGGATACGCACACAAAGTGAGTGGAACGTGCATACCGTGAGTTCCTTCGCCGCTTTCTTATTCACCATCCCGCTCACACGCTCACGCATTTCCACCGCGCTCTTATTGGTAAATGTCACCGCAAGGATCTGACTCGCAGGGATCCCTTTTTCCAACATATTAAAAATCCGGCAGGTTACCGTCCGCGTCTTTCCCGTCCCCGCACCTGCAAGGATCAGCACCGGCCCATCGAGCGCGTTCACTGCATCTCGCTGGGCGGCATTTAGGCTAGAAAATGAGAATCCTTCTGACATCAGCAGGATAGTTCTGCAGGGATGCGAAACTGTCAACTCTGATCAACATGAGATGAAACGATTGACTCGCTAGCCGCCTCCTACATCATGGCAGAGATGAATCACTACCAATCCTTAAATTATTCAGAAGGAGCCCTCTGGATTATCGCAGCAGTGGCACTGCGTAAAATACTCGTAATTAAAGAGAAGCGTCACAATACCGCTTGTAATATTGCGATTATCGGCTTGGTGACCTTTGGGATGAGCGATTTCATAGAGGGTTCGCTCAATAGAGAATTCCACCTTTGGTTGTGGATTTTAAAATAGGCTGCGGGGTGGTTTTTCTTATCGCCAGAGCTTGCTACGTGGGCAGACAGAACTTTAAATGGACAGATCGCTATTTCCTATTTTTCGTATTCTGCCTGAGTGCGGCAGCTGGCGTTCTATTCATCAGCCAGGGACAACCAGATATGCTTAACTTTCGATCAGTTCTACCACTTATTCCTCTTACTCAGCCACCAGTTTAGTAAAGTGGACTTGCCATACGTCGCGACCGTCGGCGCTGTTGATGCGGGCCTCGTAGCCATCCATCTCAATGACTTCAACTACTAATGGTATTTCTACCACACACCTTAGTGATATAGCCGCCTACCGTGGTAACATCGGAGCTAACGATACAAGTTATACCATTTGAACAGTGGTCGTGGTTTGATAGAAAAACAAAATAGTGAGAGGAGCAAGGCAGGAGGAAGGCGCATAGCGGGCAATGCAACTGACGACTAACGCCGCTAATCTTGCTCTATTGTTTTGCTCTTTCCCCAATCAGCTTTGCTGCACTTTCAAATCACACCATCAAACGATCAATCCAGTATCACTGTGAGGATGGTATTACCTGATTAGAATTGAAAAACATTATTGTTTCTCAAAGACTCCTTCATCGCGCTTCTCCAGTACGGTGAAACCTGCTTTTTTTGCATCGGTAACTGAAAAAGGCTTGGTAATTTTGGGTGTGTTCACCTGGCTGATCAGCTTCTTCACCGGGTGGCGGCAAAGTGGGCAGACTTCAAGTGGTGCTCTATCCACCGGTCTGCGAAGTTCAAAGCCCTTCTGACAGACCCTACAACTATTGGCAGGGTCATCTTGGCATTTTGAAATGTATTCGTATAAAGGCATAAAAATGCGCGAGAAAGAGGACTCCCTCTATCTCACGCAGAAATTTGTATCACAGTGTTGTGAGTAAGTAAATTACAAACTACCAACTACCAACTAGACTTAGTAACACCTGGGATCATCCCATGTGAAGCTAGTTCGCGGAATGCAATACGTGATAGCTTAAAACGGCGAAGGAAGCCATGACGACGTCCTGTGTATTCGCAACGATTTACTACACGTGTAGGTGATGCGTCACGAGGAAGCATGCTGAGTCCAATGTAATCCTTTTCCTGCTTAAGTTTAGCACGTAATGGTGCATACTTAGCTACTGTTATTTTCTTGCGCTTGTTGCGCGCTATCCAACTTGATCTTGCCATAGAGGAAGCGGTAATTACAGATTCAGAAGTTTTTAGCAAGCCTATTTTATTGTTTATCTGAAAAAAAGTAACTCATATGCTGAAATCCATCATATCTGGCTGATCGGGCGGATCTTTTTGCTTGGCTAGATACGAATGCTTCAGGATAGTAACAGCAATGACTACTACTGCTGAGCGCGCTGGACTACTGGCTAAACATTGTGAGAATTTCACCTCTAGGAAGCTTCTGGGGAAGTTTAACGCACAGGATCTGCTGGATTGGGTGGCGCTAGAACTTGGAGGCGACGGGGTTTTGGATGGATTTGTCCCACATGGGTCTAATGGTAAGCTCTCCATGGCTATTGCGAATGAGCCGGTATTACATATCCTGAGTGGTAATACGCCTCACGCGGGCTTGCAGAGTTTACTTCGTGGATTGCTAGTGGGAGCGGTGAATTTGGTGAAGTTACCCTCCAGTGGTTTACCTGAGGTTAATGAATGGCTGGATGGATTACCGAATGAACTCAAGCAACTGGTGACCGTGGTGGATGATTTCAGTGATGAAATTTTCCGCTCAGCGGCGACGGTAATCGCGATTGGTTCTGATGCCACCATGGAGGAAATCCAGCGGCGGATTTCTCCGCAACAGAGATTTATCCCACATGGTCATAAGCTTTCTATAGGACTAGTGGAGCTACCAACCGCGGAGTCAGCAAAACTAGTGGCACGAGATGCATGTGCATTTAATCAACAAGGGTGCCTCTCGCTGCACACGGTCTTTGTCAAGGAGGGCGCTAAGGAGTTTTTGCCGATGCTAGCGGAGGCGTTGTGCGAGTACGAGTTGATCAATCCTCGGGGAGAGATAGGAATTTCTGAAAGCGGGGCAATTTCCAATTTGAGAGAAGTGGTGAGGTATGAGGCGGCAAATGATCCCGAGAATGTGGCGTTGGAGCATAGCGCTGGGGATACGAACTGGACGGCAATTTACAGAAACTCTCCCATCCTAGTTCCCTCTGTGTTGAATCGGGTGATAACGGTTCAGCCTTGGCCTGAGGATTTTACTGATTTAGGTGCTGAGAAAGAATTCATTTCTACGCTTGCTATGGAGAGAGCCTTACTAAAAGAGGGTGAATTTATCGACGTGCCGAGAGTTTGTGTCTTGGGAGAATCTCAAATGCCCAGCCTCACGTGGCATCATGACGGGTTTGCGCCGCTGGGTTCGTTGGTGAGGTGGCGGGATATTGACCGTTGATCATTTAGAGGAATGCTAGTTGCATCAATCAGGCTAGTGTGCCAATATGTCGCGGACATGAAGGACGGATTTCTGGAAAAACTAATCACGAGACTGGATAGATTCTCACCGAGCGAGGTGCAGAATCTTGTCTCTAGGTTAGTACGTGAGAAGGGATTTATGGAAAGCGTTTTTGAGGCGTTGCGAGAGGGTGTATTCATCGTCGATCCAGATGGAAACATCACATTTGCAAACCGCGCAGTACATCAACTATTAGGCGTAGATACTACGCGCTGTATAGGGCAGAAAGTGAACGCTGTGATCCGCGGTCTGGACTGGAACAGCCTGGCTCATCCGGACAGGGTGGTGACGCGTGATATGGAAGTGTTTTACCCAGAAAATAGGTTTCTAAATTTCTATCTCGCCCCCATCAATGGCCAGGTGGAGAATGAGGAGGAACACCTCGGCTACGTGATGCTTATTCATGATATCACGGAGAGCAAAAAGGCGCATGAGGAGAGCCTAGAGAGTGAGAAGCTCAATGCACTAACATTTCTAGCTGCTGGAGTAGCGCATGAAATAGGAAATCCGCTGACCTCGTTAGATATTCATTTGCAGCTACTAGGGAGAAAAATCAATAAGCTGCAAGGGCCGGAGAAAGAGGACCTTAGCGCCCTGCTGGGTACAGCGAAAAAAGAGATCAAGCGCTTGGATAATATTTTAAAGCAGTTCCTGCATGCGCTACGGCCACAGGACTCAATGCGCGAGAAAGTGCAGCTACATAATATTTTACGAGACACTCTAGAGACGCTGGAAGCGGAGCTTATCGAGCGCAAGGTGAAAGTGAATCTAGAGCTGAAGGAAAACTTACCCCTGATCGACCTGGATGCGGGCCAGATTCAGCAGGCATTTTACAACGTGATCCGAAATGCGGCGCAGTCATTAACCGCTGATGATGGTCAGATCACGATTGAGACGAAGTTTAACGATCATGAGATCGTGATGAGCATTGCAGATAATGGGAGGGGGATTTCCCCCGAGCACATGGGCGCCTTATTCGAGCCGTTCCGCACGACAAAGAAATCGGGCTCTGGGCTGGGGCTTCTGATCGTACGCCGTATTCTGCGCGAACACGGAGGCGAGATGGAGATAGACAGTGAGGAAAACAAAGGGACCACGGTGCATCTTTATTTCCCCAGAATGGAGAAGCATGTGCGACTGCTAGAGTCTGAAGAGAGCAACCAATTAATCGATTTAGAGACAGAAGAATGATAGAGTTTAAAGAAGGAAATGAGGCGGTCATCCTGATCGTGGATGATGAAAAATCTACGCGTGACGGGCTGAGACTTGCACTCGAGGATAGCTTCGACTGCTATGTGGCATCTGACATCCGCGAAGCGATGAACATCCTCAAAAGTGAGAATGTGGATCTTATGCTAACTGACCTTAGGATGGGTGGTGATAATGGCATGGATCTACTTGATCAGGCACTAGCGCTCCCCCAACCCCCTATCGCAGTGATGATGACTGCCTACGGAAGTGTGGATACGGCGGTGGAAGCAATGCACCGTGGCGCGTGGCATTTCGTGACTAAACCACTAAACTTGGATGAAGTGGAAATACTCATCAAACGCGCACTGCGTGGACGTAAGCAAGAGACTAAAATCGTCAAACTAGAGAAGGAAAACCAACAACTCCGCAAACGGTCTGGCAAGTCTCCCCATGGGCTGGAGCAACTCATCGGCAATTCCCCTGCGATGACTCACATTCACCAAATGATTACCCAGATAGCACCCACTAAAGCCACCGTGCTAGTGGAAGGTGAAAGCGGAACGGGCAAGGAGCTAGTAGCAGGAGCGATCCATGTAATGAGCGGTAGACCCGCGGATAAATTAGTTACTGTGAACTGCGCAGCACTGAGCCCTCAGTTGCTAGAGAGTGAATTATTTGGCCATGAAAAAGGTGCCTTCACTGGGGCCACGCAGAGACGAATAGGAAGGTTCGAGCAAGCAAACGGAGGGACAATTTTTCTCGATGAAATTGGAGAGGTCGATCAAGCCACTCAGGTGAAACTGCTGCGCGTGCTCAGTGAAAAGACAATCGAGCGCGTAGGTTCTAACAATCCTGTTAAAGTAGATGTAAGAGTAGTGACCGCTACAAACAAAAATCTCCGTAAAATGGTCACTATGGGTGATTTCCGTGAGGACTTATTTTTCCGTCTCAATGTGGTGAAAATAGAAATGCCACCACTCAGAAAAAGGTCAGAAGATATCATTTTATTGGCAAATACCTTTCTTAAAGAATTTGCGCTAGAGAACAATCGTGAAGAAAAACCTCTCAGTGATAAAGCGGCAAAATTATTACAGCATTATCGCTGGCCAGGAAATGTCAGAGAACTCCGAACAGCTATAGAACATGGTGTTGTGATGAGTAACGACTCTTTCATTAGACCGAAGCATCTGCCTTCTTTTCTATCAAATAATGAGCTCATTGAAGGAAATAACGAATTAGTTGATACAGAAACAAAAAACAGTCTTGCGAAACCGGCTAAATTCAACTTGAGTGCGCTAGAGAAAATGACGATCATACGCGCACTAGATCATTCTGGAGGAAATCGTACCGCAGCAGCTGAACTCCTGGGCATAAGCAGACGCACTCTCCAGCGTAAACTAAAAGACCTCAAACCAACATAATCTCGACAAATCCTATGCAAACACAAAACTCTTTAAACTCGAAATCTGCGATATTTAGACTGCTATTTTTCACACTGATGATCGGCTTAGCGATCGTCTACATTATGTTCACTTTTAAGGGCTTAACATCTAAATACGGTATGGATCAGGCTCAAATAGGTCGCCAAATCGCTAAAAATGAAGGACCTACAACAAAATTAATTCGCCCAGTAGCTCTACAGCAATTAGAGGAGTCAGAAAAGCCTATCGATATGCTTCGCTTCTATGACACAACTCACTCACCTCTAAATACTCTAATCTATGCGGGCGTGATCAAAGCTTTCGGAGGAGATGATCCTGAAAAATTCGCAATGTCTAAAAACCAAGACGTTTATGAACTAGATCGAATCATCGCCGGAACCTGTATGTTATTCTTCATGATATCCATCGGAATCAATTTCATCCTGATATCAAATATATTTGATACCAAGATCGCCTCCATGGTTGCCATTCTTATGCTAGTTAGTGAACACTTTTGGAATTTCTCTCAATCTGGACTCCCGCAGATGCTCATGCTTTGTATCTTCTCAGGAGCATGCTACCTCATCTGGAAAGGAGTTCAGCGGCAAGAAGCGGGGCACTCACCGGTCTTACCAGTCATCTTGTCTGGCTTTATGTTTGGCTTACTCGCCCTCGCCCACTGGATGACCTTATGGATATTTTTAGGCTATATCCTCTTTGTTGTCGGTTATTTCAAACCCCGAGGAGTCGCAGCTATTTTTGTGACTCTCATCGTCGCTATCTTTATAGCAGGACCGCTAATTTTCAACGCTAAGAATAGTGATGGGCTCATGGGCACTGCTTATTATTATATCAATGGTGCTACCGGAGTAGGTCAGGATATAAACTTCAGACAACTAGATCTGCCTGTGATGAATGTGAGAAATCTTATCACTCGCGTAATTAAAAACACCCTTCAACAAACAAATAATATTCACACCCATATCGGTGGATTCTTTATGGCAACAGGCTTCTTCCTCGCGCTATTTCATCCGTTCAAAAGAAATAGTATCGCCGTTTTTCGATGGGCCATTCTGATTATGTGGTTATTTGGTGCTCTTGGAATGTCTATTTATGGTCTGTCAGATGACCCGCTAGATCCCAACCAGCTGCATATTTTATTCATGCCGATGATGTCAGCTTTTGCTTTAGCACTAATCAGTATTTTATGGGCAAGACTTCCACTCAGCCAGCAGCCGGGTGTCGTAAGCCTCACTCCCTTTATCGTGATTATCATAATCACTGCAAGCCCGATGGTAATCAACCTACAAGAAGACTTCAGAAATATTGGCCAGAAAACAGTTCCTGGTTATTCTCCATACACGCACAATCAAATTCTAACTCAATATGTCAATGACACAGAAATTGTCTTCACTGACCAACCCTGGGCAGTGGCATGGTATGCAGACAGAACTGCCATCTGGCTACCTACTAACTCGAAACAGTTAGTAGAAATCGAAGATATCGCTAAAAAATACAGAGCTTCTATTGTGGGGATCTATATGACACCATCCATTCGTGAAGGTAGCCAGAATCAAAATATGCAGCTCTATGGAGACCTCACACCTCTAACCTATAACCTGCTAGGTCTTCAGCTAGGTAACAACTCATTGAAAGGATACGCTGAGTTACACAAAGCCACACAAGAGCTAGTCTCACCAACTAAAGGCCGCTATAATTACCGTGTCCCCATCGCTGAGGATCCTCAGGGAATAACGGCCGCTTTCGCATACACGCTCTATACCAATATAGATCCTGTAGCGAGGAGAGAGGAATCTAAAAACTCAGAATAAAATTTGCTGTTATTTACTATGCCAAAAAAATCATCTAAAAAAGAATTCACCTTTGAAGAGGCAGTTACCGAGTTAGAGGAAATCGTAGTATCCATGGAGGAAGATCAGCTTCCGCTTCAAGTACTTATTGATAAATTTGAACGAGGTGCCAAACTCCACAAAGACTGTGAAACATTTCTCATCTCTGCTAAGAAAAGGTTAGAAGTTATCGCCAATGATGTTACAGAGAAACCTGCCGACTCACCCCCCCAATCACTAAGCAACGATGACGATGAAATCCGACTCTTCTGAACTACCGCGTCTTCTCAAGACCATAAAATCCCCCGAGGACCTCAAGAAGCTAAACCGCACTGACCTGCCGTTGCTCGCTGAGGAGATCCGCGATGTCCTCATCACTCGTCTCTCAGTCACTGGCGGGCATTTAGGTCCAAATCTTGGAGTGGTTGAGCTATGTATTGCCATGCACTACGTATTCGATAGTCCCGCGGACAAAATGACATTTGATGTCTCCCACCAGGGCTACGTGCATAAAATGCTAACTGGTAGAGCGGAAGAGATCCACACCATCAGAACCTACGAAGGGCTTAATGGCTTTCTCTTACGCACCGAATCTGAGCACGACTGCTACGGCGCTGGACACGCGGGCACCGCACTATCATCCGCTCTAGGAATGGCGTCTGCCAGAGACCTAGCAGGCGGGGACAATCACGTCATCGCCTTCGCTGGCGATGCCGCTTTCACCTGTGGCGCTACTCTAGAAGCCCTCAATAACATTAACGATACTACCAAGAAATTCATCATTGTTCTCAATGATAACGAATGGTCGATCGATAAAAATGTGGGCGCAATTTCACGCTACTTTAATAGCTTACAGACAAGTCCTACTTACTCATCTGTTAGAAAAAAATCTGCTGATTTATTAGAGAAATTCGGCGGCTCTGGAATCCGCAAGCTAGCACACAAAGTCGAGCAAGGCGCTAAGAATCTTTTCTCAGAAAACGTCCTATTTGAGAACTTTGGTATCCGTTATTACGGACCAGTTAAGGGCCACGATGTTAATTCACTCATCGACACATTTCAGTATCTCAAGGAACAGGATGAGCCAGTAATCCTCCATGCTATTACTGAAAAAGGGAAAGGCTACACCCCCGCCCTTGCTAACCCAGGTAAATTCCATGGGCTAGGACCATATAAGCAGGAAGACGGTTCTACCGCCTCTACAACACTACCTACTTTCTCAGAAATCTTTGGTCGCACTGTCACTGACATGGCAAAGGCGGACGAAAAGATCACTGCCATCACCGCGGCCATGCCCGGCGGGACGAAACTCGATATTTTCAAGAAAGAGCTCAACGAACGCTACTTCGATGTAGGTATCGCAGAAGAGCACGCGGCACTATTTGCCTGTGGTCATGCTTGTGAAGGATTCAAACCCTTCCTCGCTATTTACTCCACTTTCATGCAGCGCGCCTATGACATGATCATCCATGACATTGCTCTACAAAACTTACCTGTAAGGCTCTGTATGGACCGCGCTGGTCTCAGCGGCGACGATGGCCCAACTCATCACGGCCTATTTGACATCGGCTACCTGCGTCATATCCCTGGACTCATTCACATGCAGCCTAAGGATGAAGAAGAATTTGTGGATATGCTCCACACCATGGCGGCTTACAATGATGGACCTACCTGCATCCGTTTCCCACGTGGGGCAGGCACAGGCGCCACGCCTAAGTCAGAGCCAGAAATCCTCACTATCGGCGAGGCTGAACTCATTGCCGATGGATCAGATATCTGCCTGATCGGACTTGGCCACTTTTTTGAGATTGCGGTTGATACCAAATTACAGCTAGAAGCTCTTGGCTACTCAGTCGCTCTGATAAATCCACGCTGGATCAAGCCACTCGACGCCAAACTCATCACCGAGTATGCACAGAAATGTAAAGTCATCTGCACATTTGAGGATCATGTTCTGATGAATGGCTTTGGCTCCAGTATCATCGAGTTACTCCATACCTCTGGCATCCACACACCAGTCGAGCGTATCGGCTGGCCGGATGAATTTGTCGAACATGGAAAAGTGGATATCCTCAGAGCAAAGCACGGCATCACAACAGAAAATGCCGTCGCACTAGTGCAACGGCATCTTTAAAAGAACCGCCCTTAAAACTTTAACAAAAAAAACTCTCTAACGGCCTAGGCTGTTAGAGAGTTTTTTGTAAAATCTTAGATTAAGTATTCTGCTCTTTTCTCTTCTCAGCGCGTTTGCGCTCATTAGGACAGAGCACACGCTTACGGATACGCAGATTACTCGGAGTAGCTTCTACTAGCTCATCTGCATTGATGTATTCAATTGCGCGTTCCAAGGTCATAGAAATTGGTGGAGCAAGTGTCTGGGTGTTATCCTTACCAGCAGATCTGTGGTTAGTTAGGGCTTTCTCCTTAATAGGGTTCACCGAGAGATCCACCTTGCGTGGGTTTTCACCGATCACTTGTCCTTCATAAACTTCGTCACCAGGCTTAATGAAAAGCTTACCTCTATCCTCTAATGGAAGGAGCGAATACTGAATCGCAGTTCCGGTAGCCATTGAGATAAGTGTTCCTGTAGAGCGGGTCGAAATATCACCACAATAAGGAGCATACTCTTTAAACAAATGAGACATGATACCGTGACCGCTGGTGAGACCAAGCAGTTCAAACTCAAATCCGATCAATCCACGAGTAGAGACAGTTGCCTCAAGCGTAGATCCATGAGCATTCATGCCCATATTCTCAACGCGTGCTTTACGGTTAGCGAGAGTCTTCATCACACCACCGAGAGCATCCTCTGGACATTCTACATAGACAGTCTCAAACGGCTCAAGCATCTTGCCTTGTTCGTCTTTCTTAAGAATCACGCTTGGTCTGGAAACGAGAACCTCAAAGCCTTCACGGCGCATGGTCTCCACTAGCACAGCGATCTGCATCGCTCCACGGGCAGCCACGTTGAACACACCAGCTCTGTCAGAATCACTCACTTCGATGGAAATGTTCGTCTTCACCTCGCGGAAAAGTCGCTCACGGATTGCGCGTGTTGTAACGTGCTTACCATCTCTACCAGCGTATGGCCCATCATTAATGCTAAACTGCATCTGGATTGTCGGTGGGTCGATATTTACGAATGGTAACGGCTCAGCGTCTTCAGAAGCCGCAAGAGTTTCACCAATGTCAATTTCCTCAAAACCAGCAATTCCTACGATACATCCAGCTGAAGCTACAGCAGACTCAGCACTAGCAGCCGAACCGTATTCAAACACGCGGCTAACTTTGCTACGCACTTTCGTCCCATCTTTTTTGTGAAGCCAAATACTATCACCCTTCTGAGCTTGCCCAGAAAGAACTTTACCGAGAGCGATTCTGCCCACGTAGTTATCCCAGTCAATGTTAGATGCCAACATCCGGAATGGCTCACCTGCGGATGCTTCCGGAGCAGGCACACTGTCAATAATCCCCTTCAGCAAAGGAACCATGTCCTTATGCTCGTCCTTTAAATTCCCTACAAAGAAACCATTCTTAGCTGATCCGTAAAAGAACGGTGCCTCAAACTGCTCTTCAGATGCCTCTAGCTCTAAGAAAAGCTCCAGAACCATGTCGTGCACCTCCTCAGGACGTGCGAAATCTCTATCGATCTTATTCACTACCACGATCGGGTGCAAACCTTCAGCCAAAGCTTTCTTGAGCACGAAACGCGTCTGCGCCTGTGGTCCTTCGTAAGCATCCACTACCAGTAGAACACCGTCTACCATCTTCATCACACGCTCTACCTCACCACCGAAGTCGGCGTGACCAGGAGTATCCACGATGTTGATCGTGTAGTCTTCCCAACTAATTGATGTGTTTTTGGATTTAATGGTGATCCCCTTCTCTTTCTCAAGATCCATGGAATCCATCGCGCGCTCTACCTTCTCTTGGTTATCGCGATACGCTCCACCCGCTTCCAGAAGCTTATCTACGAGAGTAGTTTTGCCATGGTCAACGTGTGCTATAATCGCGATGTTTCTTATCTTATCAGTCATAATTACTTGTGGTCTAAAATTGTGCGGTCACAATCACCGGATTCATCTAATTAGCAACACCAATCTCAATGAATCTTCCACTAAACCGCATCTCAGCTATATTTTCACTTTCAGACTCTAATCGCTTAGAAAGATTAATGGATTATCAAACCTTGAGAGCTCTCATCTAAAGTCAGCACTATTTCATCATTCATCCTGACAATTGATTCAATATTATTGTCGTCTAGATGGTTGCACCGCTCTGATTTTTAGTTGTTAATGAACAACGATCTAGCCATACATAAATCTTAAAAATAAATACTACCACTTATGAAAATTATTAGCCTGCTTACATTCCTTGTTTTACTACCGACCACAAACGCATCTGCTCAAGGTGAGCCACACAGCGACAAGGTCATCACACGCATCGCTTTTGGCGCATGTAATAATCCGCGTAAAAAATCTCCCGGGATGTATGAGGCCATCATCAGTCTTAAGCCAGATGTCTTTGTCTTCTTAGGCGATAATATTTATGGAGACACCAAGGATATGAGGGTGCTGAAGAAAAAATACGATGAACTCGGCAAACAACCAGGATTTGAAAAGCTGCGGAAAACAAGTCAAATCCTAGCTACCTGGGATGATCACGACTACGGCACCAATGATGGTGGAAAAAGTTATCCGATGAGAAAAGAATCGCAAAAATTGTTTCTCGATTTCTTCCAAGAGCCCGAAAAGTCGCTCCGAAGACAACGCTCGGGGATCTATAGTTCACACACATTTGGCGAGAATGGTAAAGTCTGTCAGATCATCCTGCTAGACACTCGCTACTTCCGAGACGAATTACTAAAGGCTAAATACGCTAAGGACACCAAGCCAAAGAACATCGTGGGTTGGTATAAGCCAACCAAAGACACTAGCAAGACAGTCCTCGGGGACTCTCAATGGAAATGGCTAGACAAACAGCTACAGCAACCTGCGGACTTTCGTATCATTGCCAGCAGTATCCAGATCCTAGCATTCGAGAAAGGTATGGAGAACTGGGGGAATGTGCCTCATGAACAGCAGAGGCTTTTCCAGCTGATCAAAAAGCATCAGACTAATAATACCATAGGAATCTCGGGGGATGTGCATTTTGCCGAAATATCGAAACAAGACATAGGAGGATACCCATTCTACGATTTCACCAGTAGTGGTATGACTCACGCAGTAAGCAGCTGGTCGAAGGCCAAAAACACGTTCCGCGTTGGAGAGTCATTTGCCGAGTTAAACGCAGGCGTCATCGATATTAACTGGGCCAAAATGACAATCACCCTCCAAATTATTGATCAAACTGGCAAGGCATTACAGACTCATAATATCCCTCTTTCAGAGCTTCAGTTCAAATAAAGCTCAGAAATGCCACATTAGCCGAAACTCTTCCTCGACAACATTTTCCCCTATGGCTAATAATGGACAAGATCTTAGATGGAGTGATCCCAAATAGATATTTCTCCTTACTCTCAGAATCTTGGCATGAAAATTGCTTCAAAATCAAACTAATGAGCAAGCGCTCACCCATCATTATCCAAAAACTACTACTACAAACAACATGGCTAAATATAGACTAGATTACATCTGGCTGGACGGTTACACACCGGTTCAGAATCTCCGCACTAAGTGCATGATCAGAGAATTTGATGATTTCCCAACACTAGAACAGCTTCCTGAGTGGGGCTTCGATGGCTCATCTACTAAGCAAGCTGATGGCGGCGACTCTGACTGTATTCTCATGCCAGTTGCGCTCTATCCAGACCCTACCCGGGTTCACGGTATCCTCGTCATGTGTGAAGTCATGCTTCCTGACGGCAGCGCTCACCCATCAAATGCACGTGCCACTGTCTCAGAAGACGAAGGAACATGGTTCGGCTTCGAGCAGGAATACTTCCTCTACCAAGACGGTCGCCCACTCGGCTTCCCAGTAGATGGATATCCAGAACCACAGGGACCTTACTACTGTGGTGTTGGTTACAACGCTGTCGGTGACATCGGCCGCGAAATCTCAGACATCCACCTCGACTACTGTCTCGAAGCAGGCATTAACCACGAAGGCATCAACGCTGAAGTGGCTAAAGGTCAGTGGGAATTCCAGATCTTCGGTAAAGGCTCAAAACGCGCAGCTGACGAAATGTGGGTAGCACGCTTTCTCCTTGAGCGCCTCTGTGAAGAATATGGTATCGATGTAAACTACCACTGTAAGCCAGTTGCAGGTGACTGGAATGGCTCAGGAATGCACTGTAATTTCTCTACAGATTACCTCCGTGATACGGGTGGAAAAGAATACTTCCTTAAACTTATGGATGCATTTGAAGAGAACGTAGAAGAGCATATAGCTGTTTACGGCCCTGATAATGACCTGCGCCTCACAGGACTTCACGAGACACAGTCAATCGACAAGTTCTCTTGGGGAGTGGCTGACCGCGGAGCATCTGTCCGTGTGCCACACGGTTTCGTGAAAGACGACAAGTATCAAGGTTACCTTGAAGATCGCCGTCCTAACTCACAGGGTTGCCCATACAAGATCGCTTCTCGCGTAATTAAAACAATCCAGTCTGTATCCATCTAATCTAGCATTAGAAACAAACTAAATTTCTGTAAAGGCTTCTCACTCGGTGGGGAGCCTTTTTTTTACTTCATTTCACAACGCAACAAGTATAAATTCAATCTATGTTAGATGAGAAGTTAGCCAGCCGGTTAGTCAGTTTGGCGCGAGCCGGTATTGACAGAGAGTTTCCCTATAAAATGGGAACTACCTTGAATGGTGTCGAGGATTTGAAACGACCTCGGGACATTCATGCGGTTTTCAATGGGCACTTTGATTGGCATTCTTCAGTGCATGGGCATTGGACGCTGGTTTGCTTACTTAGAACTTTTCCTGAAGTATCGTGGGCGGATGAGGTGAGGGAATTATTAGACGGTCGCTTTTCGACTGAGGCACTGAACCGTGAGGCAGAATTCTTGCTGAATGATCCTAGTTTTGAGAGAATGTATGGCTGGGCTTGGATCATGCGCTTGGGGATAGAGCTTCGCTTGCTCGGTGGTGAATGGCAAAAACGCTTTTCTCTCCTAGAACAAGCAGTAGTAAAAAATGCAAAAACTTACCTCCAAAAACTAGACTGGCCGGTACGCTGCGGCTTTCACCCAGAGAGTAGTTTCCCTATGAGCCAAATGTTAGACTGGGCGAGATGCAGTGGCGACACAGAATTCGAAAAGCAAATAGTGAATAAGGCAACGCAGTTTTACGGGTCGGATACAGATTACCCAGTGCGCTACGAGCCGAGTGGAAATGATTTTTTCTCTCCTGGCTTGAATGTCATCGATCTGATGAGAAGAGTCCTTTCTGTAGAGCATTTCAGCACTTGGATTAAATGTTATTTACCAGGACTGGCTAAAGGAAATCTAGGGCAATGGATAGACCCTGTGCAAGTGAGTGATATAAATGACGGTCAGATCGTCCATCTTGTGGGATTAAATCTGAGCCGATCATGGTGCTTAAATGGTCTAGCACAGACGATGCACTCTGATCAAAAAATTCTCAATGCCGCCGCACAACATCATCTAGAAGTAGGATTACAAGGTGTCTGGAGTGGAGGCTACGAGGGAGAGCATTGGCTCGGCTCATTTGCGCTTTATGCGCTACTAAAAAGCCAAGATCTTTAAAACAAAAAATAATAGTCACCTAGAATACTGGGGATATTGACTGTAGTATTAGATGACAAGAAAGTTCTATTTAGCAAATAAAACCAAAAAACGCTTCTTACACCACGTAGTAAATCAAATAAGACAGATGGTGGAGTAGTATCATGATCACTTAAGTCATCATGCTAACTAGCGTTAAAAGGGTTGAAATAAAATTCTAGATTGCCAGTATTACCTCAACATGAAAATCCGCCTCACTCGTCTCATCGTACTTATCATGGCACTGGTGACGAGTGTGGGGTTTCTCATGCTCTATCAATATTTAACAGAAGACTTAGAGGATCAGACTTTCCAGGCCACTGAAGAATCCCTCATCGATACCGCACATATCCTGACAGGTGTCATCGAATCAACTATTTCACAAAATACTATCCAGACAAATGGTCTCAAGGCCGCTCTGGAAAAGGCATCTGATCATGAATTTGAGGCAAAGATATTCAAGCTCACCAAAACCAAAATAGGCACGCATGTCTATGTGACGAATGAGCATGGTATAGCGATCTATGATTCTACGGGTAAACACACAGATAGGGACATGTCTCGCTACAATGATGTCTATAAAGCAAATCAGGATAAATATGCAGCCCGCTCCAGCCGAGATGATGAGAGTGACCCTAACAGCTCAGTGTTCTACATCGGAGTCCCTATTAAGCATGAAGGAAAAATCCACGGGACATTAACAGTCTATAAAGCCCAGCAGGATGTTCGCCCGTTCATCACCTCGCGCAGGCAATGGATCACGCTCTCAGTGACGATGATTGCGGTCGGCATCATCGTCTTCACCATCGCCGTCTTCACCTGGATTTTCCGCCCCATCGGCAAGCTCACTCAGTATGCCCATGCGATGAGCCGTGGTGAAAAACCTAAGTCCCCCAAGCTCGGCCGTGGTCGTGAGGTCAACACCCTCGGCAGCGCGCTCAAGTAAATGCGCGACACACTGGACGGCAGATCCTACGTAGAAAACTACACCCAGATCCTAACTCATGAGCTTAAATCCCCTCTCGCCGCGATCCGTGGCTCGTCTGAACTACTCCAAGAAGACATGCCGCTTGAGCAGCGCAGGAAGTTTCTCACTAATATCCAGAATGAAACCAATCGGTCACAACGCATCATCGATGGCCTACTAAAGCTCTCTCATCTCGAAGCTCAGTCACAGCTGCGGAAACAAGAAAACATTAATCTCCTCTCACTAGCTCATCGGCTCCGTGACAGTCATAAGCAGCGTTTAGCACCTAAAAACATCCCTCTAAAAATAGCCATCCCAGCAGAGCTTAACATCCAGGGCGATGAGAATCTACTCCTAGCCGCTCTGGCTAACCTTCTAGAGAACTCAATCCACTTTTCTCCAGAAAATGGTCTTATTAAACTCGCAGCAGAAATTTCAGCCAACAAGACCATCATCACTTTAACAGATCAAGGCCCAGGCATCCCAGACTACGCCCTACCCCGCGTGTTCGAAAGATTCTACTCCATCAGCAGGCCAGACAGCTCACAGAAGTCCAGTGGACTCGGGCTTGCCTTCGTCAAAGAAATCATCGACCTGCACCAGGGCTCGATTACTCTAGAAAACATCTCCGGACCTGAGCAAGGAACCTGCGCGACGATCGTGATCTAATACCATCCTCACAGTGATACTGGATTGATCGTTTGATGGAATGATTTGAAAGTGCAGTAAAGCTGATTGGGGAAAGGGCAAATCAATAGAGCAAGATTAGCGGCGTTAGTCGTCAGTTGCATAGCCCGCTATGCGCCTTCCTCCTGCCTTGCTACTCTCACTATTTTGTTTTGCTATCAAACCACTATCACTGTTCAAATGGTATAATACCATCCTCACAGAAATACTGGATTGATCGTTTGATGGAATGATTTGAAAGTGCAGCAAAGCTGACTGGGGAAAGAGCAAACCACTATCACGGTTCAAATGATCTAACTCATTCTCTCAACCAACAGCAAAAATGGCGGGTTGTTAGCCGCATTGTGAAGCGTGTAGCGTGCGACACGACACCGCTCTCGAGGTAAGTTTTCTGCCCACGCGCAGACGGCTACTGACTCAGTGTCGCCGCCCTCATGGCCCGGGTAGCACATAATACTGATAAGTCCGCCTACTCGGAGTAGCTGAAGCGCACTTGTTAGCGCTGAGATGGTGGTCTGCTCAATAGTGATGATGGCTTTATCCGCATTTGGAAGATAACCTAGGTTAAACATGATCACTGATAGAGGTAAGTTTTTTGCCGTGATCACCTGCTCCATATTCTCATGTCCAGTGAGATGAAAATCATAGTGATCCATACCATTTTCTATCATCCGCTGAGTGGAGCACTCGATGGCAGATGGCTGGATATCAAAGCCGATGACGCACCCCTTCTCCCCCACTAAACCCGCAAGAAACAAAGCATCATGACCATTTCCCAGCGTCGCATCTACAACATTATCCGAGGGTTTAACTAAATTTCTGATCAACTGATGTGCTAGATGAATAGGCTTAGGAAATGCAGGCATACCGTGGATGTAGCATAAAAAGCAGAATATCAGCCAGACTATATTCTGAGTAAGATAAAAAATAGCACTTTTTTGTCATTTCAGATTTGAATTTCTAGCGAAACACCCTAACAGTGCTCAAATCAGATGTGGACGACAATTCATGTGGTCCACCATAAACTAAACCACACCTCAATATGTATGATCTTATAGTAATTGGTGGAGGCCCTGCAGGCTATGTAGGCGCTATCCGTGCAGCACAACTCGGCAAGAAAGTAGCATGCGTAGAAGTAGAGCGTGCTGGTGGAACCTGTCTCAATTGGGGATGCATCCCTACCAAGGCACTGCTTAAAAATGCAGAGCTTTACCAGACACTAACGACGAAAGCTAAAGAGTTTGGTATTTCATTTGATAATTTACAGTATGACTGGACTTCCGTGATCGGAAGATCTCGTAAAGTCTCATCACGTCTCGCAGGTGGAATCGAGTTTTTGTTCAAGAAAAACAAGATCGACTACATCAAGGGGTTCGGCAGTGTCACAGAGCCGAACAAAGTCGAAGTTAAAGATGCTGAAGGAAATACTAAGACAATCGAAGGGACAAATATTTTAGTCACCACTGGCTGTAAAAGCCGTGAACTCCCTCCACTTCCATTCAACGGAAAGTCAGTCATTTCATCTAAAGAAGCAATGATCCTCCCCGAGCAACCAAAGGAGATGCTCATCATCGGTGGTGGTGCCATTGGAGTTGAATTTGCCTACATTTATAATGCATTTGGTACGAAAGTGACCATCATTGAAATGTTGCCGAACTTACTTCCTGTGGAAGATGACGAAGTCGGTGCTGCTCTTACCAAATCATTCAAAAAGCAAGGTGTCAAATGCCTCGTGGGTAGTAAAGTAGTCGAGACCAAGGATAATGGAGACTCTGTTACTCTGACTGTGGAAAACGACAAAGGCACAGAGGAAATCACCGCTGACGTCTGCCTCGTAGCCATCGGCGTCGCACCCGTCCTTCCCGGTGGTATGGAGCTTGAGCTAGATCGCGGATTCATCAAAGTCGGCGACCGCTATGAAACCTCCATCCCTAGCGTTTACGCATGTGGTGATATTTCTGGTCCACCATGGCTAGCCCACACAGCATCATTTGAAGCTGTCCAGTGTGTTGAGGGACTATTCGTAGAAGGTCACACTCCACGCAAAGTAACGAATTTCCCAGGCTGCACCTACGCACACCCACAGGTCGCATCAGTAGGTAAAACTGAGCGCGCGCTGAAAGAAGAAGGAGTAGACTACAAAGTCGGCAACTTCCCATACGCTGCCATTGGTAAAGCACAAGCATCTGGCGATACTGAAGGATTCGTCAAGCTGCTATTCGGCAAGAAGCACGGCGAGCTACTCGGCGCCCACATCATCGGCGACAACGCCACTGAGCTAATCGCTGAGATGGGACTCGCACTAGAAATGGAATGCACCACGGACGAGATCCACGGCACCATCCACGCACACCCAACTCTCGCGGAAGCCATCCACGAAGCGACTTTAGATGCAGACGGCCACGCGATCCACTTCTAAGAACTAGAGTAAAAGTAAAAACAACCGATTTCACCCAGCGGCTTTCGTTCATCGAAAGCCGCTTTTTTGTTTATATTATAAATCCTTCGGCCGTTCAGCCATCTATCACCTATATAAGTTAGCAACATTATCGGTATTGAGTTCCGTGAAAAAATTACCCTAATTTAACTTTCTACTATCCTAAACGATCAGCAAGCGATAAACAGACAATATGTCACAAGCACTATGGATACGGCTCAGAGAAGTAGCATGGTCAGATTATAAAACCTCATTGGGGAACGGGGAGCGGATCCCTCGATTGCTACAGGACATCTCGTCTCGTAAAATTTCCAGAGCGATCAAGGCCAGCCACATGGTGTGGAAGCTACTCTGCAGTGGCGGTATCCACCCCATCGCCGAGCCAACGGTTCCCTATCTCATCGAATTATCTCAGTTGGTCACCGTCGACGTGAAACTAGAGGTTCTCGATATCCTGAAAAGCTGTACCGTCTCGCTGACGAACATTGAGGAGAGGCTAGCATGGCAAGAGCAAACATGGGTAGCTCTGGCCGTCGCTCTTCCCCTTTTCAGACAAATGCGTAATAAAGGGAGCGGTGGTGGATCAGAGGATATCAATGTTTTGGTCGAATCCATCATCGAATTACTGGAGATGGATTCAAACAGAAAGTAATTGCAATTTATCACAACCCAAAGCAACTTTATCCCATGGAAACACTCAACTTTCTCACTCCTGAACTCATTTCAAATGCCATCAGCCAGATCGGCTCACCGGCCTATGTCTACAGCAGAGAAACCATCGAGCAACGCTGCGCAGAAGTCTCCGCATTCCCAAACGCCTACGGACTCAATGCTCGATACGCTCTAAAAGCAAACCCACACCTCGCTATCCTAAAAATAGTCGAAGCGATGGGGCTACATTTTGATGCTTCATCAGAATATGAAGTCATGCGCTGTCTCCACGCAGGGATTCCCGGTGAGAAGATCCAGCTCACCAGCCAGCAGTTTCCACGCGAGCATCTCACCGAAATCATCGAGGCGGGAGTCTTATTCAATGCTTGCTCGCTCAGACAGATCGATGCCTTTGGCAAAGCATTTCCGGGATCTAACATTTCATTCCGTGTCAACCCCGGCACCGGATCTGGTTCTAACAGAAAGACCAACGTCGGTGGCCCCTCCGCATCGTTCGGGATCTGGCACGAGCAGACTGACGAGGCAGCAGAAATAGCTGCCAAGCACAATCTCAGCATCACCCGCATTCACTCACACATTGGCTCAGGATCAGATCCTGAAGTATGGAAAGCAGTGACAGAAATGACGCTAGCTCAGGCAGATAAATTCCCAACAGTCCACACCGTCAACCTCGGTGGAGGATTTAAAGTCGCCAGAATGTCATCTGAAAAAAGCACTGATCTCCAAGAAGTCGGTGAGTTTGTGAAGTCCGTCTTCATCAAGCACGCAGAGAACACGGGTAAAGAATACAAGCTAGAAGTCGAGCCCGGTACGTATCTATCTGCGAACTGCGGGTCACTTATCTGTGATGTGGATGACATCTCCAGCACAGGAGAAGATGGCTACACGTTCCTCAAGCTTAACACCGGCATGGACACCATCACCCGCCCTGCCCTTTATGCTTCCGAGCACCCTATCATTATCCTCAATGACAGCGATACAACTGAAGACTATGTCGTCTGTGGGCATTGTTGCGAAAGTGGTGACGTCTTCACTGTTGATGACACTGACACCCTCACCACCCGCACGTTAAACAAAGCTGAGGTTGGCGACCTAGTGGTCATCGAAGGTGCTGGTGCTTACTGCGCATCGATGTCGCTAAAGAACTACAACTCATTTCCAACCACTCCACAACTTCTGTTAGACGCTGGTGAATTAAAAATTATCCAGCAGCCTCAGTCGCTCACAGAAATGCTCTCACCAGAGATCGTTCCCGATTAGCGATCTATGTTGGTCACTGAATAGACTTCTACGCTTAAAAACACCTGTCTTCCCGCCCGACCATCATGAATGATTCATTGAAAAAAATGCTCGCGCTCTGCACCGCGTTCGCCGTATCCCATTCGCTAGTGAGTTGTAGTTTCCTGTCACTAGGCAACAGTAGTGGTTCTGACTACTCCCCCGCTTTGAGAATCAATACCATCGATAAATCAGCACTCACTTATAGGGCTAAATACGGTATCGACTACGAAATCCATGGTAACGTCATCGCTAAATTTCCACATTTTGATCTCGTGCTTTTCAGCCAAAAACGGCTCCCTAATGACAAGGGTTCTATCCACACTTATGAACTCACTAGCAAAGACGGCTTGGCAAAAATGCAGATTAGTTGTGACCCCAGCCATCCTGAAAAGAAGCATTTCCTCCTTGAAGATCTGCATTTTTATTACCATAGTAATGATCAAGGTTCAATTAATATCTATATGCCCAAACAGCTGCTAGCTCTTGTTAATATCACCCATTCAGGGATATGAACCTAAGCTCACCCGTCACTCGCCTACGCCTCTTCAGCCTACTCGATGCATGCTCATATATCTACCTGCTCTACTGCGCCATTTACCTCAAGCGTATGATGGGTGATGACTCAGCGATCAGAACCCCTGGCATGATCCACGGTATCGTCTTCTGCCTCTTCGGAGCAGCACTTCTCAACGCTTGGCTAATCAAAAAATGGTCATTCATAACCATCATCCTCATCGGGATCACCTCACTCATCCCATTCGCCCCGTTCTGGCTAGAAACCTGGCTCAAAAAACAAGAAAAATAAGCTCCATGGCACTACAAATCATCATCAAAATAGGACTCGGTCTATTTATTATCCTCTGGTCACTCCTAGGCGGCTGGATAGTCATGAACTATAACCGCCTCTTTGGGCCCCACCCTGACGACCCAGCAGAGACTCCAGGTGCGCGCTCATTTGGAGTGACCCACATCGTCACTGTCTGGATAGGCGGCATGGCTCTCGCCGTCTACTTCATCAGTAGGTAGTCTAAACATCTGCTGAGGCAGCTGTTTGGGAATTTGTGATTTGGAATTTGATATTCTATTTTGCTTCGCAAAATATTGCCTTGATCTAAGTTCTGCGCCCTGCAGCGATCACTGTATTCTTGATCAGCATTGCGATAGTCATTGGCCCCACGCCTCCTGGCACTGGCGTGATCGCTGAGCATTTCGGAGCGACCTCATCATAAGCCACATCTCCCACCAGTCTATACCCGCGCTTGGCACTGGCATCTTCCACACGATTGATCCCCACATCGATCACTACCGCGCCATCCTTCACCATATCGGCAGTCACAAACCCAGGCATCCCTATCGCAGAAATAATGATGTCTGCCCTGCTGCATACAGTTGCTAAATCTTTCGTCCTAGAATGCGCCACCGTCACCGTTGCATTTCCAGATTTCCCCATTAGTAGCAGCGCCATCGGCTTGCCCACGATCATAGATCTACCTATCACCACAACCTCTGCACCCGAAGTCTCCACCCCGGCATCCTCAAGCAGCCTCATACAGCCATGCGGAGTGCAAGGGATAAATCCAGACGGATCCTCCAGCACTAGCTTCGCTACGTTCACTGGGTGAAATCCATCCACATCCTTCGCCGGATTGATCGCTCGCACTATCGCCGCCTCATCGATATGTGCTGGTGGTGGTGACTGCACCAAAATCCCATCAACCGCAGCATCATTATTTAAATCTTCTACCACCTGCATCACCTCCTCCTGAGTCGCATCCACTGGAAGCTCTATCTTCAGCGAATAAATACCTAGTTCCTCACACTTCCGCGCCTTTGAGCCAACATACACCTTAGATGCTGGATCCTCCCCTATTAAAACTACCGCCAAGCCCGGAGTGATCCCTCTGGCCTTCAACACCGCTATCTCATCCCGACACTCATTGATCACCTTCTCCGCTACTGCTTTTCCATCTATCTGTTTCATTGTTTAATTTTTCTCGTTTCCCACTGACTTATTCATCAGTATTTCTAGGTTTACGCGCTCGTTTTCAAACGCATCATCGCTCATTTCTCGTGAAATCTCAAGCCCTTCTTCCAGCTTCAGCAGCACCTGTGAAAACGGCTTGGGCACACAAAACCTATCCCAGCTTTTCAATCTCCAGCAGCTTGAGAAATTCACACTCATCACCACGATAGGCGCACCGCTGGTCTGCGCCAGTTTAACCACACCCGGCTGCACTTTATATCGTGGCCCCTTTGGTCCATCGGGAGTGATCGCCACTGTTGCTCCATCTCTAAGTTTCCTCCTCAGTGCCACCAGTGCTGCAGCCCCCCTGCGGGAGCTGGAGCCTCTCACCGCAGTCACTCCAAATAACTTAACAGCAGTTTCCAAAATCGCTCCATCCTTACTCGCACTCGTCAGCACACAAATCTCGCGATTCTTGAGCAACTTAGGTGTAATGTATGGCATAGCCAATATCCGATTATGCCACAGCGCTAGGATCACCGGCTGAGCCGGATACCTTTCACTCAACTTCTTCAGACCATCTACCTTATACCTCAGTGTCCACCCCAGCACACAGATCAACCAACCCACGAGAGTTCCTATCACTCGTTGCTTTCTCGTCCCTCGTATTTCTTTTGTGTCCGCCATGATCTATTAATAGATGCCAGATTCTGCGCTATCCATGCTCCACTAGCAAGAAAACTTACCTCTAACTAGTTGGCTCAATTTTATAGAGTTCTATAGCAGTGAAATGATCCTTTGAAGTGGTCCTTAAGATCTCAGTTCACCCATCACAGATTGCAGAAGACAGGCCGCAAAGAGATCACCATCATCAGGGTGTCACGTCGATTTTCATCCTAACAAATTGAGTATCTTCGGGGTACGGAACCTTAACCACTTCGTAAGCTGAATCAACCAAGGACTCGACGACTACGGCCGGATCAATCAGACTCGCAGGAAAACTTAATAAATCGCTACTGAATTGAGGTGTGTATGTCATACTGCCAGAAGTGGCGTGATCCTTTCTTCGTAAAAAGTAGCAATCAAAGCTGATACCACCATCCGTGGAAGTGGCAACAGGCATACCGTGTAGTGACCCATCCGCCAACAAAGGAACGCCATTTTTTAGGGTCGGATCAGTTCCAAATGCAAACTCCTGTTGATTGGTCATACTGTCTCCGTCTGGATCGCTATTAGGTTCCGTATCAGTAAATGGCTTATCAAAGGTTCCGCCTGTCCAGGTATTATAGCGTGCTGATGCTGCATTTACGGTGATCGTAACCTCATCAAATATCGGCCCGTATCCATCATCTGCAGTTAGCAGAAGCACATAGGTTCCACCCTGCGTAAAGGTAGCGGTGCTGTCTATCGCAGATGCATCGCCGAAGATTACAGTGGCACCGATAGGCCCACTAAACAGGGACCGATTTGTGGTAAATAGGTCATTATCAGAATCGCTTACATCACCGTTCAGATTAACAACCACTCCTGGGTTTCCCGGAGAAGTATCTTCATGTGGATGCCCTGTGGGAACCGACCTAAAATAGCTCACATTCAGTGGAACTATGGCCCTGTCATTCGCCGCATTAGCCGATGGGCTGACAATACCGCCCACGGCAAGGAAGACCGTAGGGAGAGCCATCATAAGGCATTACTCCTTGAAGGCGACACCATCGGGCATCCAAAGGAACGCCCTGCCAAAAACATAAATTTCTAGGAGTCTCATAATTTCAGCTGATGAATAAGATACTCAGTGGGTGTTTTATGTTTAATTTTGAGGGCACCTGGATAGACGAGCTCGCAACCTATACCGACGGTCTTACAGTGCTCTTGGAGTTTGACGCCGAAGTTCGAAGTATGGGTCGGGTCTTTTTGAACTTTCCCGATGGCAGGTGGCTTCAAGTAGATCAGGTAAACGGGTGGATCATCGGCACTCACAAGAGCATGCGGTGAATACTCAGCAATCCATGGCAGGATTTTTTCACGTCCAGCAAGAAACTGAGTAAATCCCGGGAAACCGAAGGCGTGGCCACCGTAGCGGCTGTTCGGGGTCCACTGCTTCATCTGTTGAGGGTCGAGTGTGGTTTGCGCTCCTATGATGGCGGCGCACCAGAGCCGGCTCGATTCACGGGCGACTAGATCCTTGCTTTGGGGAGCAGCTAGATCATCATGGTAGGCGAGCCATAAGCTGGAGCAGGCACCGGCCGAACCACCGGCTGCGCCAATCCTCTTTTTATCGATATTCCAATCAGCTGCCTTGCTACGGACAAACTGCAAGGATCGGGCCGCATCGTAAAGCGGTGCCATCACCGGCGGCTTGATTCCAGCTGCTGCGGCTTGTGATACGTAGCGGTAGTTGATGGCCACCACGGAAATCCCAGCTTTGAGCAGCGCATTAGCATCAGCAAAACGATTGAGCCGTTCTTTAGATCCCCCCTGCCAACCACCACCATGGATAACGAATACAACGGGTGTCGGCGTGGCGGATTCTGCCTTCCAGAAATCGAGGATCTGCCGTTCATGATTACCGTAGCGTATCCCAGTAAACGTAGGTTTGGGGACGGAAGCATCGTATCTAGTTCCCTTTTTTACCGGATTAGCTTTTGCTTTAGGCGTTGCATCTGTCTCGGCGGTAATCAGGCTGGAAGAACTTGTGAAGGCTACAAAGAGCAGCGTGATGGTGATCAGTTTTTTCATAGGATTATTAGATCCAGTTTAGTTTGATTTTCGGGTGGGTATTTTAAAAGAGGTAGGCGGCGGATTACGGATGAGCTCTCCAACTTTACCAGTGAGCCACAAGTAATGATCAGTAGGTAGTCCTTCATAGGTGAGAAACGGACTATCTCCAACGGGTGGGTTATTAGTGCATTTGAAGATAGCGGTGCCCTCGTCTACTTCATCAAACATAGCAACATAGAGCATCTCGGCGCCAGATTTTTTATACGCGACAGCCTGCGACCAAAGAAACTCGCCTTCTAAGCGTGGAATCTGATCCAGCTTTTTATTCTGCCCCTTACTCATTTTTAAATTGTGCCAACTGAACCCGGGAAAGGCCACTGGCAGGTAGTCGAGGTGATTCTTTTTTGCCCATGTAATATCCGGCTTCACCCAAGACTCAGCATGCTTTGCGGCACTCGTTGGCGAGCTAAATCTACCGACCGTCCAAGGACTAACAATATCTGCCTTGAGAATGATTTTGTGAAGTTTCTCATCGTTGGTAGCATCGCGGCTCAGGGTGCGCCAGCCGGTGGGCACGCCGAGCATCACCGTGTTACCTCCATACTTTGGGTCGGATTTAAGGAACGTTACCAGCTGCTCACATTCATCGAGCGTGTAGTCCCTTCCGTCTTTAAAACCGATCCCCCAGACAGCGACCACCGGTCTGCCTTTATGATGGAGGTAGGATTTATCCTTCTTGATTTCCATCCGATCAACCAACCGTTTCCAATCCTCAATGAGGTATTTTTCGATGTCGCCTTTCTTGAGACCTGAGAGGTCATACATTAGCGCCCAGATGCGGCCGTATTGATTCGCACCAGCCTGAACATTAGCGGTGACAACATTGCGATGGTTCAGGCTTTTAGCTGACTTGGTTGACGAGGCGAATCGCTGGAGAAAAATGCCATCAATACCAGAATCCTTCATCCACTTAAAATGGCGTAGCACGGTTTTAGGCTGATACGGGCTGAACAGATATGCAGGACTACCGTCTTTGTGTTTAAAGGCTGTGGCAAATTTTTCGTCCTTATCCATTTCACGCATATCGGGCCACAGATCGAACGTGCAGTGGCCAGGTTTCAGTCCGTTATTACCTGCTCCGTAATGCGTCCATCCACGTCCAGAACCATCACCCTCGGCGGCGAACCATCCTTGATAGCCGCACATCACCTTGCCCTTGAGTGTGGTGGTATCAACTCCGGCGTGGTGTTTGCCGGTATAGGGTTTCATGTTGGATATCACTTGCTGGATGCTTAGGGTATCGCCCCCGTGGATAGGCCCCAAGCTTATCAACAGCAAAGCGGCGGTCAGCGATAATAGTTGAGGATGTATCATGAAATTACTTTTAACCGTGGTTAATCACTATTCCGCTAAGCAACCGGCACTAGTTTACTGATTTTAATAAATCTTTGTAGGAGTCAGCTGATATTTTGAGGTGTATCTTAGGATCTGAGCTAATCTGGTAACACTGTAGGCCGATCGCCCCTTTATAGCCGACATGCTTTAGTGTTTTCAATAATTCATCTTGTTGGTAGGAATCTTTACCTAATGGCTTAATCAGCTGAACCCAGCTTTTCCCATTCTCCTCAGCACCAGATGTGCTCACTCCCCAGAGTAGATCTCCGGCATTTACTAACTCTTCTTTTAATGACGCTTGAGGCTGCTCCTTTAGGAAATGGCAGAGATTAAACATCACTCCGAGATTCTTCCTATTTGCTTGTTTCGCAATCGTTGTAGCTTGGCTTAGAGTTGGCGTAACATAATTCCCCGAGTGCGGATAAATCACAACCCTCAGACCTTTTTCATTCGCTAGATCAGCGACTTCTTGCATCATTTTCACCGCCTGTTGCCGAGTGGCATTATTTCCTTTATCACCTTTAATGTAGAACTCAATCATGGCTCCAGAACCGCGTAGGAAATTCATACTTTCAGACAATTCCTGACGCTGAAATTGGTAACCTTTTTCAGTAACTTCCCCGCCAGCATAGATACTGTAGACTTTCAATCCTGCTGTTTTATAAGCTTTGAGTTTTGCTAACGCTCCCCTTTCGCTGATTGAGCCAATTCCCTGATAGCCTGCATTTTTAAGTATTCCTGCCTGCTCCTGCGTAGAAATATTACGTCTCCTGAAGGCATTCTCAAAAGCGAATAAATCAGGTGATAGAGCCTCCTCATCATTCACTGCAGCTTTCTGAGTAAGCACTTGATGAGCTGTGTAGAAAAATCTCTTCTCGAATAGCTTGCCGAATTTCTTCGAGCCTACTCCACTCAGTGAGATATCATAAATTTGCCCAGCCACAGGTGGCTTCTCCAGATCAATTTCTATCACATTACCGTTCACCTTTACCGAGCTGGCTTTTAGTGTCGTTGGGTTTACTTTCTTAGATCCATACTTTTTGTGGTAATTCAGACTGTAACTCTCTCCGCTCAGCCCAATTTTCGCCGCATCAACCGGCTCATTGAGAGTCACCTGAAAGCCTTTTTCTGTCAGCTTTATCTTCTTGATCGCGAGGTGCGCCACCTGCTTGTATTTTAGCGCGATCATACCAGAGTCACCTGCCCATGACAGATGCGTCTTACCTATGTAAAGGGTCCCCTCTTCTCCCACGGTGATCTTTGCATTTCCACGTCCAAGCTTGGAATGCTCCATGAAGGCAAGAACTGCTCCCTGCTCTTTTCCATTCACCATCTCTGGTAAATATCTGACCAATCGAGATTGATTCATATCCCCCATGATCAGGTCCCCACCGTAGGGGCCGAAGCCCTTTGCCGGTAACTCGATGATCTGGGTGGGTGAGTTCGCTAAATCTCCTTGGGGAAGAAAACAAACCGACTTTGAGCGCATCGCATCTAGATCCGATGGCTTAAGATTTGCAGGGATTCCTCGATCCCACCCCTTCGTCCAAACCAAGCTGGCTGGATGACCATAGAATTTACCTTGCTCTATCTTATAGAGCTTACTACTTCCCAGCCAGTCACCCTGATTATCATTGACATAAAGATCTCCTTTAGCAGTGACACACACACCATGCGGAGTGCGAAGTCCTGAGGCTATTGGTTTATACTCACCAGTTTTAGGATTGATCTTGATCACCCATCCACGATGTGGGACCCGTCCATACATTCGTTGTAAGCCTTTTCGCTTAGTCGCATTGAGATAGTTCTTTTTAGTATCCTCTGCCGAAACACCTCCAGCATTCCACTCCCCGCGAATTTCCTTCCTCACTCCAGCACCACTAGAAGCTGTTCCCAGAGCCACGTAGAAGTCTCCATCTGCAGCTGTACTCGCGCCGAATGCGAACTCGTGATAGTTTCCAGACATCCCCCAGTTGTTACATAATGACTCATAGCTATCAGCCATCCCGTCTTGGTCTGTATCAGAAATTCTGGTGAGTTCAGAACGCTGCACCACCACGATTGAATGCTGGTTTTCCACGTGCATCCCCAATGGCTCATGTAGACCAGATGCCCACAGTTTCCACTTCCCCTTCGAGAGCACCATCACCTCTCCCCTATGGAAAGCAGTGATAATATCACCATTAGGTAACGTGCCAACCGCTCCGACTTGTGAATCTATTTTTGGGCTGGTGGGATTAGGGATGTTCACCACTTCACACACATCGTCCCAGCGATCTGCAGCAGACAAAGTGAGTGTGTTGGCTGCCAATAATGCGATTATAAATGATTTGGACATATTTTCTATTTTTTAAGGTTAAAGGTGAGTTCAAAACCAGCGGCTTCTTTTGCTGTCAGAACTAAAACCCCTTCTTCAATTTTACCTGCTGAATGTTTTAACTGAGTTTTCACGAGATCACCTAATGGATAACGGACCGAACCCTCGATTGTTTCATCACTCTGTATTTTTACTTGGATCACTAAATTTCCATTCCTATTTTTAATAGCTTCACTAACCTGATGAGAACCTATTGAATAATAAAAGATTGGTAACCCTGCCACTATTTTGTAGCCTCTGAATTTCGGGGGATCCTTAAACTTCTCATTCATCAAACTGGAATCCTGCTTCATGGGAGCACGATAGTAAATCTCACCAAGCAGCTTCGCAAAAGCATTGCCATTTCTTTCCCAATAAGGATACCCATCGATGAATCCACCCTTCCAAACATAGCGCATCCTACAGCTAACAGTATCCCAGCATAGCGAATGTTGGCCATCAATGGTGACCGCAATGGATGCAGGGCTACTATCACTGAGGAAAATTCTTTGTAACCTTGGTAGTGATGACTCACTTTTATTCAGGGCATAAGGGTCGACCTTTTTTGGTTTCTCAGGAACAAATTTCTTACCCTTGGTCACATCCAACATCCAAACATAAACTGCCTCTAAATTTTCATTACCAACATGCGCCATCGATGGCATTTGAATCGCATTTTTACGCTTTTTCCCCGGAGAATTAGACCATTTCACAAAACCCGCTAAGTTCTTCTTATAAAGATGACTTATCTCTACTAGGCTCGGTCCCACGATAGGGTCCTTCTTATTTTCCACTTGGTGACAGGCCATACAGTTTTGCTCAAAAACCTTCTTCGCTGAAGGTGCCGCGAAACTACTCTCTGTCATCAACGCTAAAACCATAGCAGCTTGCACCCATCGTTTGTATTTGCCTGTTCTATATAAAAAATTCATTTGTCTGTAACTTATTATCATTCCTGAAATAATAGTAAACTCTATTAAGCCGCTGTCTACTCAGAAAGTATACATTTATGATACCACCATTGTTACTCTTAGAAAAAATTAATTTTCACCCCAATTTTTCTTCACCTCAGGAAACAACCACAATGAGGACAGTAAGATTAGCCCCGCACCAATAGAACCGATCACGTGAGGACCGACTAAGAGGATCAGCGGGAATGCTACAAAGGCGGAAATAACACCTCGGAATCCCGTCAAACAGGTGTGCACGCTCATATATTCCCCCACGTGATCTGCGGGAGCAAACTTGGTTGTCCAGAGACTCCATAGTATATTTCCTCCAGCCTTCCCCATACCGTGCAGCGCCATACCCACGCAGAGCCAGAGATAGCTCGGGGCAAAAAAGAACACCAGGATACCGGCAAAGAAAAACAGGTTTACTAGCACTCGGAGGCGGTAAAATTCCATCTTATCATAGACCACGCCCCAAACGAACGAAGAGACGATAAATGCCAACATCGGCACCGTGGTAGTCACCATGCTGATCTTTGCTTCATTGAATGCGAAGCCATAATAATCGTTAGTGATATATTCCACAAAAAGTGACATGCAGAGCAGATTTCCGATCCCTAAAAGCATCCATGTAGAAATTAGTTTGCGGAAAACAAGATCAGTTTTCAAGTGTCCAAAGGCGTCTAACAGGCTCAACTTATGACTCTTTCTCAGATGCACAGGTTTCATCATGACCGTGAACAAAGATTTTAGTAAACTACAAGCTGCGAAGATCCACAGCAGCAATTCATAACCCACTTTCCCCTCCACTAGCCAGACCCCCGCCAGGTAGGCGAAACCTGCTGCTGCGCCAGCTCGCACCATCCCCACGATTGAAAATAATTTCCCTCGGATCTCTCCTGGATAATGTCGGCGATAAATCTGTGACAACAAGGGAGCTGAGATGCTGTGCGCTACCAGTGCGACTACTACTCCGATGATATAGCAAACCACACTCTCGTGCCCCAAAGCGGCTACAGCAAAGCCCGCAGCAGAAACAAACCATGCCAAAGCTGCTGAAGTATTCACGCTCCATCCCAACCTACGCACGGCCGCCACGGAGAACAAACTCAACAGCAGGCCTAGAGCAGGCGCGGCCACGAAGTAGGACTTACTCAGCATATCGACATGCAGATAGCGGATCGCAATCAGTAACCCGAAGGTACTCACGACGGTCTCCGTCACCCCCATCGGCAACGCTCGGCACAGATCCCAGAAAAATGTCCTTCGCCAGACTCCATCCTCTAAGTGCGCATCCTCAGAAAACTTACCCCTAACTCGCTTCATCTTGCACCATAATTTTTTTACCGACCTGCTTACCAAACGCACCTAGAAGCCACACAAACATACCACACACCAGTATTGATGACAGACCGATGTGTAGGACCTGTACCACTCTTAGTATACCCACATTAGATAAAATAATCCCCAACACCATCTGCGACAGCACCATACTCATCACGAGTTTCTCCTGCCACTTTACTCCCCCGACACGGTGACTTCTCCCTAGCACATACCACCAAATAGCCGCCCCTAAGATTATCCAAGAAAAACTACGATGTAATATGTAGACCCAAGTATGCTCCAGCTCATAAGTCCACTCTGACCGCGGCTCATCAACATGAGATTTCTGCAACATATCCGTCATCTCCCTTACCTGAGAACCCATTATCCCCTCAACTATGATCAGCGTAAATAATCCAAAACCTACCCATTTCAAAAGTGATTTCTTACCATCGGCCACCTCTAATAACCACCTCTTTCCGCCACTACCCCATACAATGTAAACCTGAACACAGATAAGCAGTATCGCCAACGCCATATGGCTAGTGATCGTCCCAGGTTGTAGCCCCGAATGAACAATCCGCATCCCCATCCAAGCATTCAGCCCCACCAAGAATACCGCTGCAAAAGCGGCAAAAAATATCCACGGTCGTGACTTCCTAAACTGATAAGCCATTATCATCGTCAACATTGAAAATAAACCTACAGGAAGCGAACAGAGCCGATTGATAAATTCGGTCCACGTGTGAACTGGATTAAATTCTGCCAGCACCGTTTCTTTAGTGATATCATCAGGATTCCCTCCCATGCGAATACGTTTTTCTTTATATTTCTCGATTGGTAGTGCATCCACATCGATCTGGCTCACGTCAGTAGGCGGGATATACTCCCCCCAGCACTTCGGCCAGTCTGGACATCCCATACCCGCTCCCGTAGCACGCACCACTGCGCCCACAAAGAGCAGAGCCACCACAGAAATCAATGCAGCCATCGCTATTTTCTGAAACTTGTTAAATCTGTTAGATCGATTCAATTTATCCACACCACACCTATACTCCGCCATCCCATTTCTTCAACATGAAAAATCATCCTTTAAAATTAATCGTTTAGAAGATCACTACCGCTTAAGGCCAAGGATGAACTTTGATCGTTAATGAAATTTAAAAAACAGAGCCTGTAGAAAGAATCGACATTTACTTCCCATCATTCTAGCTTAAGCATATCATTTTTATGATGAAATATAACATCATCACATTCATCGTTTTCACTCTAATCAGCCTATCATCTAGTGCCAATCCTCTCGCTGATGCCAAAGCTGGATAACGATCTGCCGACAAAGAACTAAATACTGTCTATCAGCAAGCTAAGAAAACACTCAATAAAGAAGGTGTTCTCACTTTTAGCATTGATGGTGAGCTTAGCACAAATGATGACAAAGCGCATTATTCTGAGAATGGTGATCCAGATATACTCCAACCAGGTGAAAAAAATGGCTAGATTTTAAGCAACTAGGCGATGGTCTCCAAATCAAAGTAATCATCACCAACACAGAACCTTACCATGGTGCCCGAGCCTATTTTAATATTGTATACAGACGGGTGAAGTAAACCAGTTCTCAAATTCATCGCTCTTTGCTACCACTGCTCACTTCACTTGCTTACGATACGCTTTCGGTGTCAGTCCGGCAGTTTGCTTGAACTGGCGGGTGAAGGCGGATTGATCTGAGTAACCACAGTCGAGGGCGATATTGGCAATGCTCTCGTTGGTGCATTTGAGGAGATTACATGCCTTTTCAATCCTTGTCTGGGTGATGAACTGACCAGCCGAAAGATGGAATAACCCGCGGATTCGCTGATCCAACTGATAGACTGAGAGATTTACCATTTCGGCTAACTTCGGCAACCTGAGCTGTTCGGAAACGTTGAGCCTAATATAAGTGATCACTTTTTGTAGCGGTGCTAAATCGTCGCGATGCTCGGTAGGCGGATGAATGTCTCTGGAGATCCCCACAATACCTATTAACTTTCCGCCTATGCCTTTCACTGGCTCCTTGTAAGTCAGGCACCAGCCTTCTTTGCCACTGGGATAGAGATGCATTTCTAATCGGCCTTTAATCCCTGCACCAGTCTGCATGATAAGCTTGTCTTGCTTAGAAAAACTTAATCCTAGTGAGTCTGGGAATACCTCGTCTGCCTTCTTGCCCACTAGTTCATCCTGCGCCATGCCAAGTCGGATACTCAGTGTTTTATTCACCACCACGTATTTCCCGTGCTCATCCTTAATGAAGTAAACCGTGTCTGGAACGTGGTCAAATAACTCCACGCCAATAATCGGTCTCTCGCTATCCACTTGGCTATAAAATTCTGATCTGGGCATCAATTTGATTGTTGGGAGCGAGCTATGCAGATTCTAGGGAAATATCTGGTTTTTTCTACTAGAAACACTCTGCTATATTCTACCTGTTCTATGAGTAAGGCAACCACATTTCTTAAAATTATCGACTCACACACTGGCGGAGAACCCACCCGTGTGATTATAGATGGCTGCCCTGATCTGGGAAATGGCACCCTCGCAGAGAAACAAGAAGTCCTCAAAAAAAAGCACGACTGGATACGTACATCAACGCTACTTGAGCCACGTGCTTACCCCGCCATGGTGGGTGCTATACTCACTGAGCCGCATACTCCAGACTGCACCGCTGGAGTCATCTTTTTCAACAACGCGGGATACCTCGGCATGTGTATCCACGGCACCATCGGTCTGGCGGTCACGCTCCAGCACATGGGCATCATCGCCACGGGATCACACCGTATCGATACTCCAGTAGGAGTGGTCACCGCTCACCTCCATGATGATGGCAGCGTCACTGTCGATAATGTCCCCTGCTATCGATATCAGAAAGATGTCTCCGTAGTCATTCCTGACTCCAAATACGGAACCATCACTGGCGATATCTCATGGGGAGGCAATTGGTTTTTCCTCATCAACGAGCAGGAAAACGCCCCTAAAGTAGACCAAACTAACATTGCCCAACTAACCGAATTCACCACAACCGTGTCACTCGCTCTCGCTAATGCAGGCATCACCGGCGCTAACGGAGCACCTGTGGATCACGTTGAGGTCTTCGGTCCACCCAGCGATGATCTCTCCGATAGCAGAAACTTTGTCCTCTGCCCTGGTGGGGAATATGATCGCTCACCCTGCGGAACTGGCACCTCCGCTAAGCTCGCCTGTCTCTATGCGGACGGGAAATTTAGCCCTGGAGAGACTTGGAGACAAGCTGGCATTCTCAACACCATTTTCACAGGATCGGTAAAACCTATACCAGAAACTAACCAAATCATTCCGACCGTCACAGGTTCAGCCTGGGTCAATGGAGAAACCACCATCATAATTAACGCAAAAGATCCTTTTTCTAAAGGCATAACTGAGGTAAGCATCTAAGCAATTAACAACCTAATCATAAGAACATGAACAACCAAAATATTTTCTCAGGAACAATCCCAGCACTCATGACTCCATGCGATGCTAAGGGAACACCAGACTTCGCGGCACTCGTCGCCACGGCTAAAGGACTCATCGAAGCAGGCATGGACGCAGTCGTTTACTGCGGATCAATGGGCGACTGGCCACTTCTAACAGATGCAGAGCGCATGACTGGAGTGAAAGCACTTGTCGATGCCGGTATCAAGACCATCGTGGGCACAGGTGCGCAGAACACCCGCATCGCAGTGGCGCACGCTACCCACGCTCGTGAGATCGGGGCACATGGCCTCATGGTAATCCCAAGGGTCCTCTCGCGCACTCTCTCACCTGCTGCACAACACAACCATTTCACCGCTATCCTAGAAGCCGGTGGACCAGATCTACCAGCGGTGATTTATAACTCACCACACTACGGATTTGAAACAAAGGCTGAACTATTCTTCAAGCTACACGCAAAATACCCGCAGCTAATCGGTTTCAAGGAATTTGGCGGACGCGAGGCACTCACCTATGCAGCTGAGCACATCACTTCTGGTGATAATGGCCTCACTCTCATGGTCGGTGTCGACACTCAGGCATATCATGGATTTGTCAATTGTGGCGCTGTCGGAGCCATCACAGGAGTCGGCACAGCCATGCCTAAAGAGATCCTCAAGATGGTCGATCTCTGTAAGCGCGCCGCCAAAGGAGATGCCAAAGCCCGCCGCTTCGCCCTTGAGCTCAATGAAGCGATGAACATCCTCTGCACCTTCGACGAAGGCACTGACCTCGTCCTCTACTACAAGCGACTCATGGTGCTGGAAGGTAACGAGAATTATCAGTATCAAATTTACAGCGACGACCAGCTTAGCCTATCACAGCAAGCACACATTGACTCCCAGTTCACACTCTTCAAAAGCTGGTGGAATTCTTGGGAAGGAAAAGACGCTTAAACTTTTATCAACAAGAAAAAATCTACCCAGATTAAAAGGGGTTCTTCGCCGAGCAAACCGCGACGCGCCTCAATTCCTCACTTAGATAAATCATCTCCTCCTTTGATGACTAGAACATGGTGTCCTGACCGTTGTGCTAGGATAGCTCAGACGTGGCCGCTTTGACCACAATTTCTGGTTACACTCCATGAATAATGTGATATGTAGAGGATATGGAAATTGCTCAAGAGAACCATTTTCAAAAATTCATCACACTAATCAACCGTGTTGCTAAGATTGCACAGGGGCTAAAGATAGCAGCGATGGTGCTGCTTGTTCCCACGCTACTCGTTTTTGTAGGCGGTTTGGTCTATTTCTTTAATGCCACAGATTTAGAGCATTGGCGCTGGGGTATTCCTTGTGGCATCATGTTGTTACCAATTCTTTGTATTGGGATTGTCTGGTGGGTGCTAGATGGGATCGCCGCGCTGCCAGAGGTCTGTGAGGCGAACACCGAGCATATCAAATCTGTAGTGAAACATCACAGGAAAACAATCGCTTTAGCACAGGGTAAAAGACTGAGTAAGTTCAAATACCTCACCATTGTGGGGAAGATCCTCTACGGTTCTACGGAAGTGATCGATGGTGTGGCCATGGCGACCTTTGCGGCTACTCCCCTCTTCTGGATACTCTACGTGTTATCGTTTATAGGTTCTATCGTGATGTCTGCTGTGTTAATTTTGGGTTGTGCATCCCATTATTGCTTCACCTAAACCCGAATAACAGCAATATCAGGCAACCTTGAGCGGTAGGAACGATGAATTTTCAGATGGATCTAACAAAGCGATCAAAACGGCTTAACAATTCCCCTACTCAGCATCCAGTCTCAGCGCGGCATTCTGCGCGGCTGATTTCTTCGCTCCTGCGTCCACATCCTTTTCGTCGGTGAGACGCATGCCTACTGGTTTAGACACTCCGAACTCCTCCATAGTGACTCCATACATCACGTCAGCTCGACTCATCGTGCGCTTGCTGTGTGTCACGATGATGAACTGTGAGGTATCGATAAATCTGTCGAGCACCCGGAGGAATCTTCCGATATTGGATTCATCCAGCGGTGCATCCAACTCATCAAGAACACAGAATGGTGCTGGCTTGATCTGGTAGATGGAGAACAGCAGCGCAACGGCCGTCATGGATCTCTCCCCACCTGATAAAAGCGTGATGGATTGCAGCTTTTTGCCTGGAGGCTTCGCGATGATATCAATACCACTTTCTAGCGGATCATCTTCATCGACTAAATGTAAGTTGGCTGTTCCTTTCTCACCGAATAGTAGCTTGAACATCTCTTGGAAATTCTTACGAATTTGCTCAAAGGTCTGGGAGAACCTCTTGCGGGTCTCCACGTTAATCCGCTCGATTACATCGATCAGTTCATCCTTAGAGTTAGTGAGGTCATCATACTGTCCTCTGACAAAATTATGACGTTCTTCTAGCTCATCGAATTCCTCAATGGCATCCACATTCACCGGCCCCATGGAGTCTAGCTTCCGTTTGAGCTCACCCACACTATTCTCTACGAAATCCCAGTCCGGGCCTTCATCACCTGGGACCGCCGTCAGATCTATTTCATTGGCTTCACTCTCAATGATTACTTCTTCAGAATCATCATCCTCGTTAAAATCATCAGCGCGCTTGGCTGCAGTCTGGCGGGCATTTTTCTGATCCACAATGCATGCCAACAGCATGTGGGAATCCGGTCTAAAGACATTGAGATCCACCTGATAACGCTCAAGTGTGGTCTCTAACAGATTTTCCAGTCGCAGTTCAAACTTAGTAGCGGAGACTTCTTCCTTGCCTTTCTGCTCGGTAATCCTGGTCACTTTCTGGCGAATTTCGGTGGCTGCTTTTTCAGCTAAATTGATCGCTTCCAGTAGTCCAGAGCGGCTTGCTGACGCTTGCTCTAGCTCCATTTCTAGTTGATTAGCTGCTACAGTATTGGTCTCTATCTCTTCTAATAGACTACCACTTTCCCCATTGGCATTTTCTATCCTGTCACGGAAAGCGATGATCTCACTCTCTCGTCTACCAGTATGATGCCTGAGTTCTTCGAGTCTCGCTGCCATCGGCTGTTGCTGCTCCTCGGCGGACTGCATGGCGCGGCGCTCTACCGCGAGATTTGTCTTCAGCTCGCTGAGCGTACTCATGGCATCTTGCTCGCGGAACATCATGTCCTCTAGGTCTCGGGTCGCCATGAGCTGGTCATTCTCTAGCTCTTCGAGTCGTATTCTGGCGGAACCCAGATCAGCTTCCATTTCCTCACGGGTTCCAGAAGCATTCGTCTCCCGCTCGCTAAGTTCTTTGCGCTCGCGTTCTACATTGGAAATCTTACTTTCTATAGAATCCACCTCTCTGATAGCGAGGCTGAGTTGCCCCTGCAGCGTAGATTCGTCTACGCGAGCTTTCTGAAGTTTTTCTCTAGCTACTTCTACCGCTTCTCTACTTTCAGAAACTTGTTTCTCTAACATTCCAAGTTTCTGCTTCGATTCATTTTCGAGTTCTGTAAGTGAATCAGTCAACGTTTCTAGATCTCGGATCTCGTTCTGCCTATCAAGCACCGATGAGCCTTCACCACTTCCTGCACCACCACTGACGATCCCCTCTGCACTGAGAACCGCACCTTTTACAGAGGCGAAAGTCACACCTGGCAGTTGCGGTCTGAGCTTGAGCGCGGTGGCTAGATCTTCCACGATAAGGACATTTTCCAGGAGCCTCTCAATAATCGGAGTGACCACTTTCTCGCTCTTCACTTTATCAACTGCCCATGCGATGCCGCCCTCAGGGAGATGCATCAGCTGCACTTCAGAATGAGTCGGGATAAAATCTTCTGGCACGATAGCCGCCTGGCCCATCTTCTTCAGCGTCAGAACATCGATGATCGACTCAGCGAGCATGGAATCCCTAACCAGGACCGTCTGTAAATGTGCTCCGAGAGCAGACTCCACCGCATTGGTGAAGTCGCCTTCTACTTGGATGAAATTTGCTAATACCCCACGAATACCTGGCTCGTAGAGCTCTTTATCATCGAGACCGGATAGCACCGCTTGAGTGCCCTGCTCCAGCCCTTCACCGGTTCTCACAAGCTGCTTCAGCACCTCTAGTCTGGATGATGACTTGACGAGTGCTTTATGCTGATCTGCGGCGGCTTCTCTGGTGGCATCTAGCGAGCCACGGTATTTCTGAAAACTTCTCTCGTGGCTCTCGAACTCCTCCGCAAGACCGGTGAGTTTGGAAACTCTAGAGGCTAGCTCCTCAGCAGTCTTTTGCCTCTCGGCAGATGCTTCTTCACGCTCAATTCTGAGCTTATCCTCATCCTCGGCAAGTTGCCTAGAACGTTCTCTATTACCTACAAACTGTGCCAGCGCACTCTCAATTTTCGCCTGAGCAGCGGCAATAAGTGATTGCGTTCTGTTAGACTCGTTTCGAGAATCTCTGAGCTGAATTTCCTTTTCCTCTCGGTGCGCTTTCGCGATAGAACGCTTCTCATCTTGCTCAGTGACGGTGAGTTCTTGCTTGGCAATATTCTCGGTAATCTCACCGAGCGAGACAGTCGCAAACTGAAGGTCCATCTCCTGCTTTCCTAGCTTCTGCAGGGTCTCTTCTATCTCAATTTCATTCTGCTCGATACGTGCGATCAGTTCGGCTTGGCGCTCGTTGTTAAAGGCAATCTTGCTCTGAGCTGCATTGGCATTATTCCGTCTTTCATTGAGCATCTGTCGGATTCCTGAAAGCTGGCTCTCTAGCTCCTGCGCATTATCACGCGCTATAATCACGGCCTGCTCTCTCTCCGGCAAATCTCGTTCTATCTCATGCTCTCGCACTTCTAAAGATCTGACAGATCTTCTCAACTCTTCCGCCTGTCCTTTTATCTCAACAAACTTTCTATGGCCCAAATGAGTATCTAAAACCCTCACGTTTTTCGCTAAGGACTGGTATCTCCTAGCCTTAGCTACCTGCCGTCTCAGCGAGTTCATGCGGCGCTCCTGTTCAGCGAGAACATCACTAACACGGAGTAGATTTGCCTGAGTGTAGTCTAGCTTACGGAGTGCCTCTTTCTTCTCTTTCTTAAATTTAGTAATCCCCGCTGCCTCCTCAAAGACCTGTCTTCTGTCCTCTGGCTTAGATGACAGGAGCATGTCTATTTTCCCTTGCTCCATAATGGAATAAGCGGTCCGTCCAATTCCCGTATCCATAAAAAGATCATGGATATCACGCAGCCGGCAAATCGTGTTATTAATACGGTATTCACTCTTACCATCACGGAAGACACGCCGAGTGATGCTAACCTCATTATATTCTACCTTGAGTGTTTTCTCGCAGTCACCCATCGTGAGCGTGACTTCAGCCATGCCCATTGGCTTGCGGCTGTCAGTCCCATTGAAGATGACATCAGCCATCTCACCACCACGCAGCGCCTTCGCGCTAGTCTCACCGAGCACCCAGCGGATAGCATCCACTACGTTACTCTTGCCACAGCCATTCGGCCCGACAATTCCGGTAACGCCTTTGTGGAACTCAAACTTCGTCTTGTTGGCAAAAGATTTGAACCCGTGGATATCGAGTGATTTTAAATACATGGTTTTACTTTACCGAGTGTGGGAAATACTCAGTAACTTGATCGTGAAAATCGACTTTCCTGATCAGTTAATACATACTCTGAGAGAACAGTTGATCCAAGTAGAATCCTTAATTAAAGCGATATCTATTATAAAAACAGATGCAAGGAACTAAATATTGTGATTTTTAAAATTAATAAAACTAAACTAAATCGCTAACAGTCGGTACTTTGATGACCTCCATAAAAAGTAGAGTCCTAAGGGCTAATCAGCCCCTAGAACTATCATGAATGAAATACGATGATTCTATGAAAATCTAAATGAAGTCTTATTTCTTAATTTCTGGAGCCTTATCAGGTTCCTGTAGTTTAGGAAGTTTCGGAAGTTTCATCTCCTCGAACCAGATCGTTTTATAGGCACTGATTTTTTTAGAGCGATGACCCCAGCGAAGGAATCCGTTACATGCTAGAAGTATTTTTCCGTCTTCGAAGTGCTTGCGGTTGTCATCGTCAATAGTCACACCCCATGGTTTATTAGAGTTACGGCCGCTACCACCTTGGATAGTTGCCTCACCACGTCGTCTATTCTCCAACCGCTCACCGTCTAGCCAAACATTAGTTCCACCACCCGTGTTGTAATGGGATCGACCACCGACAAGGATGCGGTAAGCATAGCCGTCGCGCAATGGCGGCAGCTCTAGCTCAGAACGCATCAATAGCACCTCTTTTTCCCATAAGGTGTTAACTGGATTACCACAACCACAGAAATGATGATCTCCCTCACAGCTGCCAGTAGGAGTGGCTTTCCCATCGTTATTAGCAAAAGGAGCATAGCCAGTTTTCCAGCCTGCAGACTTAGGGTCGAATTCAGACGAAAACCACTTTTCAGCACCAGTTGGCAGAGTAACTTCACGGAACCGGTGGTTACCTTCCCAGAGTTTTTCCTCAGGAGGATCAAACGTGTGATACTGCCAAGAGATCTTATCGCGTGTCGGGCCGTGGAGGCTCCAAGCATATTCGTTGTTGCCGGCCTTCTTGTAGAGAGCGACCAGTCCTTCGACCGCGCCTCCCGGCTGGCGGGCAGAGATTTCCCGATCGAGCGCCTTACGGTTTTTCTCGATGTATTCGGGGATCAATTCGTTCTCGATGATCGGCACGAAGGCCTTTCTCAGCTCAGGTCCAAATTTTGAACCATCCGCGGTCATGAACAACGGCTGGTGCGCAAGAGCCTGCTCGGGACTGCGCTTGCGGGCAATCCGGTAAACCTCGTCATAGCCACCAGGAACGCTGGCGATGTCTTTAGCGATGCTATCCAGCAAAAGCTTGATATTCGGGGTCAGATTCTGCCCCCCCGGCTCGGCGAGTTCGGTGGGGAAATTAACGTAGGATTTACCTAAGACATTCATCGCAAGCTTCCTTACTTCTGGGTCGGCGGTCTCTAAAGTGCTGACAATTCCAGCAATCGGCTGGAGGTCTCCAAGTCTCTGCGTGTACTGAATGAGCTTTCCTATCTTGGGCAGGATTTGCTTAGAAAGTTCCTTATCCGCCGCAACTGGGGTGAGCGCGTGCATCGCAGCAGCGCGCATCCACCAGTCATCGTGATCCAGCCAGGTCAAAAGACGCGTGACATGAGGCTTGACCAACTCTGGTCGAGCGCGTCCTATTGCCTTGAATGCTCCTTCGAGCACCCACCAGGCTTCGTCCGGGTTGTTAACCATCCCGGAGACGAGTGCGAACACTTCGTCGGTGAGCTGTTCCTGCGGCAGGGGCTTGCCTTTAGTCATACCAGTGATGCAAGTGATCCCAGCGAGCCGTGCGCGTGGGTCCTTAGACTTGAGAAGCGGCACCACCAAGTGGTAACGGGCGTGGATGTTAATGGCGCGAGCCGTCGCTGTGCGCAGTCCGTGATCGAAGTGATGGGCATACATCAGCAAGGTCTCATCGCTTACCTTGGGGTCATCCAGACGGCCAAGGATGGGCTTGGATGCATCTGTCCGCAGCCGTTCCTTAGAAACATCCTGTCGTTTGCCGGGCATGTATTCACCGGGAACCATGGAGAGGAAAATTTCATCTGCCTTGTTGCCCCATGGGCGATCCGGGATTTTATAAGTGTGTGAATATTTCGTTGGAGGAGCTCCATACAGGCGAAGATGCTTGCGCGGTAGCGTGTAAATGAGCGGGATGAAATTACCAAACCCTCTGCCTTCCAAACCAGTTTTATCGTAACTGACATTCCAGCCGCTGACCCAGCCGAATACTCCGTCGTGAGTTCGGGCGAGTTCATACATCCAGCGGCGTTCGTCCATGAATGATTGATACTGGGCGGGACGCTCGTCGCGCACCGTTCCCATCGCTGGCCCACGCCAGTATTCTCCGATCCCTCCGCCAGTGTGCCCGTGGAAGAGCCATGAGGTGGAGTAAAATGCCTTGGTGCCACTGATGTTACGCGCCTTAGCGTAAACTGATTTTTCTCCATCGGGGTGCAGGTTAGCGGCGGCTTGCATGGTAAAGGCGAGGCCCTCAGTCTTGCCATTGCCGGCAAATCCACCCTCGGGCAGGTGATCTCCATAGGCGACGTTGCCGTGGCCTGCGAAGCGGTAAATATGATGAAGTGAACTCTGCAGCGTGTGCTCGTCCACCTTGACGCCGCACTCTTTCGCCATCAGCAGAAAAGTCACTGCGTGTAGGCCGGCAGCATTCAGGTGTCCGCCACCCATGTAGCTGTAGCTGGCGCCTCCGCGGCCCATCCATGAGCCGTTGTAAATCGTCCGTTTGAGATAGTCGGCAAGTTTCTCAATGACCGGCAAGATTGATTTATCGCCAGTGCGCAAGTAGTATTCGCACAAGCCGGTGCCGCTGTAACCGGCGAACCAAGGGTAGCTTTCGATCGTTTTCTTGTCCTTGTTCTTTTCGACGATCGTCTTGATCCAGCCGCGAACGACCTCAAGATCTTTTTCCTCGCCAGTGGAAAGCAGGAACATCAACGCACCATCTAATCCGATATCGACCGAATCTTTGTTTTTAGCGAGAGCGTCTGCACATGCGCGGACGATCTGGTCAGACTTCTTGCAGTTGACCGGCCAGGTCTTGCTGTATCCTCCGAGCGCCGGGATTTTGACGGTCACTTCCTTCGCAGCGGATTTTTCATCATCCTTGACCATCATTTTCACAATGCCGCCATTGGCTTCGGCTTTGGTGATCATATTGCCGAGTTGCACACGGGGATCGATGCCAGCCAGTTTCTCACCGTTGACGCTCTCGATGATTTGCCCTTTTTTGAGGTTTCCATTTATCGCGGCTGGGGAACCTTCTTCGATGTTGACGATGTGCATCGTGAAATTTGGTTTACGTAGCTCTAGACCGATGCCGATAGGTCCAAACCGCTTGATAATATAGCGGGCGGTGCCGGGGTCGGGCCAGGAGTGGAACTGTGGGACTTCTTTGTAATAGCCATCCACTGATTTATAGTCTTGCGCTGATGCGATCGAAAATGTCGCGAGCAAAGTCATTGCCGCTGCTAAGCATCGTTTAGTTATCTTGTTTATCTTCATTACATTTATCTTTCTTCTGATTGTTTGTGATCTGTGGATACGTGGTGCGAGCGCATCAGGATCTAAACCCATGTTAGGTCATACTCACTCGGTGTCTAGTCTCATGTCTCAGTAGAGGTGAAAAAATGTAGCGGAACCTATGCTTTGATTGATAGGTGAAAGAAGGATTGGAACATCCAACAGCCAACAAGGAACATCCAATTTCCAAGGGAACTAAGGTCGTTAATTCACCAGTCACTATTCAAAATTCACTATTCTTAGGTTCGATCACTCCCTAACGAAAATCGTCATAGGGAGGGTTCGCATTACTTGCCTTTGAGTAGTTTCATCATCGCCTCACCCATTGCTAATCCTACATCCATATAAGTCTGAGCATTGCCATTGTAGTGGCTGTTAGAAGCTCCGCCCTGGCTGAGGGGGTGAGTGTAAACGGTGCTGACGTTACCCTTGTAATCTGGGTATTTTGCGTTGGCTCCATCCACTGCTAATTGGCCGTCAAGGATCCACTTATCGTTCTTTGCCGCGTCGTCCTCAATTTTGGCATCTTTTGCCGTTTGTCCAAGTGTCGCCACGACGAACTTTGCTTTCGGTGCCTTGAACTCGGTGCGCAGAGTATTGATCAAGTGGACGAGGTTTTTCTCGTATTGTGAAGCGAGCCCTGCGGTGTAGCGGTCCTTATCACCCTGCCACCAGACAAAGCCGACAATTTCATATCCGCGTCCCTTCCAGTGTGGAAAATTCTTATCGAAGTTGTTTAACACCTCGTGGGCGGCACCAAAGCATTCGTCGTATTGCTTGCCAGCATACCAATTCATTTTTTTCGGTTCGGTGCCTTTATCCCAAGACATTGGCGAATCCTTATAGCCCGCGAAAATCTTTCCGTCATACTCATATTGCTTACTCCCTGGAGGGAGAAAATCCCAGCCCAGCGCGCGGTTACCCTGAGAGGTCTTAAGAAGTAACACCTGATCATCGATGCCGTCACCGACGACGTGACCAAAGCCCAGCTCGGGCCCTATTCTCCCACCACCAGCAAGCGGATTAAGCCAAGCACTTCCAGTGGCAGTGACAACCCCCTTGTAATAGACATCATCACGCGACACCCATTGTCCCTTCTCGTTCATCAGGTAAGGATACTTACCCTTGTATTTGACCAGGGTTGAGAGAGCTCCGGGGACATCCATCTGCGCATACCAACCCAGACCATTCGCTTGCTTGTTGAGATAGGTAATCTTGAACGGCACTCTCTTTCCAGTCGCAAGCTTGATATCAGTATGGAGCGCTTCTTTCCCAGCCTCCTTGCGGTAAACCTCCTTGCCATCGACTTCCATGATATTTTCCGCGGAGCCACCATATCCGGGGCGAAACTCATAGATGCCGGTGGTTTTCATTTCGATAAATCCACGCGTCACATAAGTAGCTCCATTGGGGGAAGCTGGATACGGCGTAGGTTTGGTTCCCCCAACGCTCTCAAGCTTCAATGTCTTGACCGCTTTCATCTTATCGTAATCCGCCTTCGCGTCATAAGCCCCCTCGTAAACCGATACCACCGGCTCAGTGAACTCTGATCCCCAGCGGACACCTCGGCCCGTAACTGCACCTGCACCAACCATATTAGACTGGCCAGAAAGGATGAAGACTTTGATCGGTTTTTCCGCGGCGTTCGAGACACCAGTCATTCCGAGACACATTCCAGCGAGGAGGCAGGACACTTTCATTATTTGGTTCAGTTTCATGATTCAGTTATTAGTGTGGTTTTAAAATTAGCGACATTTCATGACATCCATTGACTTTTCCGGTCGAAATCATATCGAGTGTTGAAATCATCGACTTCGAAAGATAAGTATCCACTATTCTCAGTCTTTTGCAACTATATCTCTGTCTCTCATCTTCTGTCCCCTTTTCTGAAAATCATGTTATCCCCTATTCGCCGCTACCGCCCTGCCAGTTGTTGCTATGGAATGGTGCTTGGGTTTTTCATAAGAAGATTCTCTTCAGAACAACTAATTATCCGGTATCAGACAGATTCTGAGCGCTCACGATAGAGTGTAGGATCCACCACTTGGACCATCGCTTGGACATCGAGGTGACCACCGAATCCCTTGTTGAGTTCTTCCGCGACATGTTCCGGGTTGCTGATCACATCCGCGTGCTTGACACGAACCCAGGGGATTCGTCGCTCGGCCAGCATCTGCTGCACGGAGTCGAGCTGTGAGGCATAGGTCTCGATGAGTTTGTCTGTTTCCAGATCGGCTCCTTTTTTCCCCTGTTTGCTGAGCATAGTGTGCTGCGAGGCCACGACTTCATCGAGGTCGCGGTCCATAAAGACGATCCGGTAGCGTGCGATCTGCCCGCCGATGAAATCGGGTAGTTTGTGAAGCAGCTGCGCCACGATCTTGACGGCCTTGCCTTTTGCATCCCCTATCCATGAGGAATCCGATGCGAGTTGGATGGCTTTATCATACTCGTAGTATCCCTTGGGGTTAGATTCATCCGCATGGCGATTACCATCACTGAGTGGCTCAATGCCACCAGCCGCAAGCATCTGCATCATCACCGAGGTGCCGGTGCGCGGTAGACCTGAGACAATGGTAATGATTTCCTCAGGATTGGATGATGGGTGAATGCCTGTTGGGCCGGGGGCTAGTTGATGCGGGGGATTTTTTGCGAATTCTTTCTTTTTGGCAGAAGTTCTGTCTTCCTTCCGCTGCTGTTGCAAGCGGCGAAGCTCGGCACTGTGTTGCTCCGCGAGTTCCGGCTGACCGAGAAATTTGCGATAAATTATCGCGAGATAGCGGTGGGCGACACCGGTCATCGGCGCGAGCTTAAGGCAGGTCTCGAAGGCCTGAGTCGCCTGTTCAAAATGTTTCAACCGGGCAAGGGTCATGCCTAAACGCAGGTGGGCGCGGGGCATATCGTGCATGAGTTCTATGGCCGACAAGGCGTGGTTGAGCGCTTCATCGATACGCTTGAGCCGCAACAGTGCCGCTGCGAGTCCCTCATGCGCGGAGGCATTGTCACTATCGATTTCCAGCGCCTTCTGGTAGGCACGGATTGCCGACTCATTGCGGCGCATGCGGAGATAGGTCTGGCCGAGCTGCAAGTGCAGACCAGGCAGGCGCGGTGCAGCTTTTTCGGCCTTAGCCAGGTGCTCCAGTGACTTTTCAAGATTCCCCTCCATGGCTTCCAAACGCCCGAGCAGCATGTTCACGGTCGGAACCGAGCGGACATCAAAGCCACGGATCTTTTCGATCGCGATCTGCAGCTGCTGTTTGCGGTCGCTCAATGCCTCTTCGCCAAACTTCACGGTGGGACGTTCGATTTCAACGGGCTCCCGGCCCTCTGCCTCCGCTGCGGCCTTCTCAGCCTCAACAAGCTGTTGGTAGCCCTTCTCCAGCTGCTCCTCCGCGGTGGCGATAACCTCCTCCGGTTTTTCTTCAATTCTCTTGACCGCTTCATCGATCCGATCCGCCTTGAGTTCGTTGATTTTCTCTATTTCACCCAGCAATTTCTCAGCCAGCGGGCGAACTTCATCGAAGCGGTGCTGACGCATGTAAACCCGGATCAATGCCACCCCGAAGCGCGGTTGGTCGGGCTCTGCTTCGAATAGCTCTTCAAGTCGCACGGCGGCCTCATCGTAGAGTCCGCCTTCCATGTAGGAGCGGGCGACGTTGAACTTCGCCTCGCGTGCCGCGTTTTTCGTGGCTTTTTCGTCATCCTTGTCCGGCTCCTCGATGTAACCCAGCTCGACCAGCGGTTTGAGTGCCTCGCGCGCTGCGAAGGGTTCTTCCTGCATGCCCCTAGGGTGCATGCCGGATTCGCCAGGCACGTCCTCCCAGCTCTCAATCGGCACGGGCGGAGACCAACCTGGCGCACCGATCGCTTGAGTGAGCGTCTTGCCGTCCATGTCCTTCGCCGCAGGCAAGCCGAGCAGGTTGAGCACGGTCGGGGCGATGTCCAGCAGGTTGGCGCCGACGATAGTTTCGCCTTGCTTGACGCCCGGTCCGGCCATGGCGATCACGCCTTGGTTCCGATGCCACACTGCCGGTCCGGCCGGCTCTTTGGGTGTTTCCTTCGGGCGCAGGTGATCGCTGTGGTAGCCGTGATCTGAGCAGAGAACTATCGTCGTATCTTCACCAGCCAGTGCCATCATGCGGCCTAGCATCAGATCGTGAAACTTGTAAACGCCGGCGATGATGTCCTGATAGATTTCGAAATCCTCCTCACTGACATGCTCCATCCGCGGTGGGTGGTACTCCATGAAAGCGTGGCCAAAGTGATCGATAGCGTCCACGTAAACGCCCATAAAGTCCCAGTCGGTATTCTCGATGAGGTGCGTCGCCGCGTTGTGGGTGTTGATCATCTCACTGAACAATTTCGCAAACTGCTGCAGCCGAGAATCTTTGCTCTGGTTGATCTTGGCGGCGTTGGGAATGAAGGGTAGGATCTCCGCCTCGGTCAGCTCGCCAGGGTGCAGACGCAGCTCGGCGAGCGCGTCACGCATCGACACGGGGTGCACGCTCTGCGGCGGCAATTCAGGCAGTTCAGTGGACTGCGGATTTTTCTTATCGATAGGGGCCGAACGGAACATTTCAGAGACACAGACGCCCTTGATCGGCTCGGCCGGGTGACCGACGAACCAGCTCACCACGTTAGAGGTCATGCCCTCCTGGGTACAGATATTCCACAGTGCCTTGCACTTGCGGGTGGTGCTGGACGACGGGCGGACGCCCTTGCCGTCGGGCATCGGCTCGGTAAAACCGTGGATGCCATGTTTGTAGGACCGCTTACCAGTGCCGATAGAGCTCCACAACATCGGGCTGAGTACCGGCTGGAGGGTCGCGAGATTACCCCGCGAGCCACGCTCGAGGAATTGCTTCATGTGGGGCATCGCGCCCTCGGCCATGTATTTGTCGATGAGTTTCCAGTCGGCGGCGTCCCAGCCAATGAGGAGAACGCGCTTAGCAAGTCGTGAAGAGTCGGTCATGTGTCGAGTGTGGTAGAAAATGAGAAACGGTAGAGTAAAAAAAGAAGAACGCCCCCGCTAAACCGACCTCCATTGGAGGTTCAGCAGCGAAGGCGATCTGTTAAGGTTTAAGTAGAGCTTACTTAAGCAGCCTTCTGACGTCTGCGGCGCATTAGACCAGTTGCACCGAGTGCAAGTAGAGCGAGTGAACTAGGATCAGGAACTGCATCGACTGTGTCGGAAGTTACCGAGGAAGCATCGGCCTGGTCGTTGTAACCGAAGCCGTGGAGGACATACTTGTTTGGGGCAGAGTTTGAAATTTGGGCCCAGCCGTAGTGCGTGTTGCCGCCGAGATCGAACGTGAGACCAAAAAACGCGGTTTCCCCTACTGAAAGGTTCAGACCGAAATCTATTGTAGCGGTCGCAGTCGCAAAGCTATCAAAGCCCAGACCAGCTGAGACCGAAGCACCCAAAGTCAGCGGGACCCCGCTACGAACATTATAGGCGGAGCTGGCGGAATAGACATAAAGAGTGTCTTGAGCGTGCAAGCCAGCGGTGGGAAACCCCCTGAAATCACCCGAGAAAAGTGCGAAATCGCCCTCGCTAGCGGGGTTGGCGGGACCAAGTCCGTTGAAGGCGCTGCCATCCGTCATGTGAAGTGCCATTACACTCGTGCCTTCCGCAAAGGAACCTGAGGTGATATCCGTGACGTCCCAGATAATCTCGGCGGCGTTGGCAGTCCCTCCAGCTACGGCAGTGGCTGCGGCGATGGTGGAATAGGCGCTCATGCGCTTGGCGATAGATGTCTTCTTTTGCTTTATTTTCATTTTATTTGGTTATTGTGGTTATTGCCTCCGTCTCAGCCTTAGGACAAGGGAAACTGGGCAGTGCGTTTGTATTACAGACCGTATAAAATACACACAGAGGATCGCGCCAAAAGTTTTTTATTCAAAGTAACCTCTCCATCCTTGGTTAGGTGGATTTTGTGTCCCATCCCTGCGTTCTCACACTCTGCTAGCATGGCAGATTTGGAAGGTGACTCATCCATCAAACTGATGACTAGTAGATGGTAGAACCTTTGCTGGGAAATAAGACCCATCACCTAGTTTACGCTTGCGGCTCCATGCTTCTTGCTCCCAAGGCGCAGCCCGCTCCCGAACGCTTATCCATTACGGTATTTATGTGAATTCGTCATTGCTCGGATTTCGAACTCGTGAGAAGTCCGGACCAGCATGATTGCCCTGCTAGGAGGATTGAGTTTTTCATGATCGACACCTATCCTCCAAAAAACTATAGCTTCCTTATGTACGATTTCAGTATAGCTAGTCCCTCTGAGCAGGTTGCGGTGCATTTGCGCGACGAATTGTTTAAGGGCCGCTGGAGCGAGACAATACCTGGAGCTCCGGCACTGGCGAAGGAACTGGGAATTGACCCCAAGGCGGTGGGGCTCGCGTTGCAACACCTCGAAGAAGAAGGTTTACTTGTCGGACAGGGACCAGGGCGGCCGCGCAAAATCGTGTTGCCGAAGGATTATGTCTCGACGTCGTTCCGGATTGCGCTACTGGATTTTGACGCATTCCTGAGGGTACCGAGTCTGACACAAGAGCTAGAGCAAGCACCATACACCATTGTCACCAGCCCTAAAACCCAGAGCAGCCTCAAGATGGACCTGCGGCGGATCAAGCGCCATGTAGAATCCATCAATGCTGATGCCTGGATCGTTTACGCTGGCTCCCGCGAGGTGCTGGAGTGGTTCTCCCAGCAGCCGTCGCCAACATTCGCCATGTTCGGCTTCATGAGCAAACTGCCGATTGCCGGTGCCGGCCCAGACTCAGCAAGTGGCTTTGCCGAGAGTGTGCACCACCTGGTTGCGCTCGGTCACAAGCGTATCGTCATGCTGACCCCTAGGCATACCCGCCTTCCCGAGCCCAACCGAGCGATACGTGCTTTTCTGGATAGTCTTGTGTCCGAGGGTCTCCAAACCGGCTCCTACAACCTGCCCGACTGGGATATGACCGATAAACAAGCCCTTCACACCATGCTCGACTCCTTGTTCAAAACCACTCCCCCCACCGTTATAATCATCAATGACAAGCTGACCTTTTGTGCTGTCCTGCAGTTTCTCTTGGAACGAGGGATTCGGGTCCCTGAAGACGTTTCCCTCATGTGCCATGAATTCATCGAATCTTTCAGCTGGTGTGAAAAATCGATCTCCTACATCCAGTGGGACTGGGATCCTGTCTCGCGCCGCCTGCGGAACTGGATGAAGAACGTCTCCCACAATAAAGAAGACACGCGTCAAAACCTTGTCAAATCCAGCTTTGTCCCAGGCAGAACGCTCGGACCACCAGCTTCGTAAGGGTAAGCGGATGAGGATCGTTTATCGTGACAGGCTGTTAACATTTTGAGTCAACCGCATTGCCCCCAGACTGATGGGAGATACCCAGTTTGCGCGGAACTTCTGCTTCGTGCTTTACTTAGAACCGACCCTTCTGCTTTACTCCATAGAAATCCGTAATCCCATCCATTATGAAACCTTTACTACTTGTCCTGATCTCAATTCTCGTTTTACCTCTCAGCGCTGCTGAGCCTCTGCGGGTGTTTATTCGTGCTGGTGAAAAAACCCACGGACCCGGAGCGCATGAACATGAACGCTTTCTTACTGACTGGACAAAGATGCTCAAAGAGCGTGGTGCTGATGTGGATGGTGCGCTTACATTCCCGACCGAGGATCAGTTGAAAAAAGCGGATGTCATGGTCTTCTATGCCCAGAATGCAGGAACGATGAATACTAAAGAGCGTGCGTTGCTGGAGCGTTTCAGAAAACGCGTTAAAGTCATCTGCGTAGAGTAAGTATCCAGTATTATCAATTTTTTGCAACTGTATCGTGAACGGTTTCGTTGCGAACTATCCAGCAGCCAAACGCGTGACGGATGTAGACCTTGTTTAGCCATAATTGCCTATAATTATAGTAATCGTCTCAAATAAATCGCTAACAGATGACAGTTCAAAGGATGTTATATGGTGCTGCATTGATGATTACTAAAGCCCAACTTGACGTTCACTATCCTTGATCTGCCCGTCGCCTGTGATACGATATTGGTAGGAGGTGAGTTCAATGAGCCCCATTGGTCCACGGGCGTGGAGCTTATCCGTTGAAATGCCTATTTCTGCTCCGAAGCCGAACTCTTCTCCATCTGAGAAGCGCGTTGATACATTATGATACAGGCAGGCTGAGTCTATTGATTTCAAGAACTGCTTGGCCTTATCAAGGTTTTTGGTGATAATGACTTCGCTGTGATGAGAACCATAGAAATTCACGTGTTCGATTGCCTGCTCGATAGAGTCGACTATTTTCACTGAGATGATCAGATCGAGGTATTCCGTCGTCCAATCTTCTTCAGTGGCAGGAGTTGCGCTGGGTAAAATTTCCCTGGTGCGTTCGCAGGCTCGGATTTCGACTCCACGCTTATCGAGACGGGTCTTAAGTTTAGGGAGAAATTCTGCTGCTATTGTGCTATCGATAAGGACGGTTTCTAGAGCGTTACAACCTGAGCATTTCTCGGTTTTCCCGTCGTCTATGATCGCTATAGCTAACTCTTGATCCGCCTCGTCTTCAACGTAAGCATGGCAGATTCCATCGTAGTGCTTGATCACTGGCATAACTGCCATAGACACAACTGCCTTAATCAGCCCTTCACCACCACGAGGGATGATGAGGTCGAGGTATTCCCCCATACCCGCAAGCACTTTCACGGATTCGCGATCGGTGAATGGAATGAGCTGGATCGCTCCTTTAGGAAGTCCTGCTGGTTCTCCGCCCTCTTGGAGTGCCTTAGCGATCGCTGTATTTGAGTGGATCGCCTCTGAGCCACCGCGAAGGATGGTTGCATTACCTGATTTCAGGCAGAGCACCGCTGCGTCTGAAGTCACGTTTGGCCGTGATTCATAAATGATGCCAATCACTCCGATAGGAACACGCACTTTCTCGATGATAATTCCATTTGGACGAGTGACCAGATCTAGCTGTTCGCCCACCGGATCAGGAAGATCAGCGACTTGTTCGATCCCGTCTGCGATGGCTTCTACACGCTCGCTATTGAGCACGAGTCGCTCGCGAAGGGCTCCAGAAATACCTTTGGTATCAGCTGACGCTAAATCTTTAGCATTGGCTTCTAGGATCGGCGATGCGTTGTCACGGAGGGCTTTCGCCATCGCGCGCAAGATATCAGCCTTCAACTTTGGTGTCAGAAGTGACAAGGCTAAGGCCGCCTTTCTGGCCTCTTTACCCATCGCGTAGACTTGGTCGTGAATCTCTTGTGATGTCATTTTAAAAGTGTCTTTTATTTAGATTTAATAATTGCCTCGTCGTCCCTTTTTAGTGATTTCTCACGAGCGGCTTTGGCCTCCGCATTCGGTTTAAATCTGGTGCAATAACCTGATCCGATAAGAATATCACTCAGCCTCTCAGGCTCGCGACCGTTTGCAATACATGTTTCAATTCCGGCGTCCACTGCCTTACGGATAGCCTTGAGCTTAGACTTCATTCCGCCCATCGACATCTTGCCGGAGACATCTTCTTCGGCGCAATTCATGACTTCTTCGATATTATCAACCTGCCGGATTATCTCTCCACCGATATTTCCGTGCGGATATAGTCCGTCAACACCAGTGAAAATGATCAACTGATCCGCATTAATCAGCTCAGCAACTCGCACAGCGAGCATGTCATTATCGCCCACTGTATAGTCACGAAATGCAACCGTGTCATTTTGGTTCATGATCGGCACTACTCTAGGCTCATGTAGCAAGCGCTGAAGTGTGGCTTTGGTATGTGCTCGGCGTTTGGAATTTTTTTTGAAATCATCTGCAGTGCGAAGAAGCTGAGCAACGTTAATTTTAAAGTGGCCAAAGAGATTTTCATAGGCGTGCATGAGTCGGGTCTGACCCACTGCTGATACAGCTTGGATAGTAGCTAAATCTTTAGGATACTCATTTAGTCCGAAAGCTGTGACTCCGGCCCCGACCGCTCCGCTAGAGACTAGTATGCATTTGCCAGTGTCTCCAACTGTTTGCGCGATAGCATTCACTAGGCGAAGCAGTGAAGCTCCATCTAATGTTGCATCTTCTGCTCTGGTGAGCACCCCTGTTCCGACTTTTACTACGATTGTTTTGTCCACTATAGATTTATGTTGTTAAGTCTCGCAAAAGATGGCTTAGCCAGCTGAAAGGAAATGATATTTTTTTGCTTGTTAGTTCATCCTGTCATCTTCGTTAAGAAGCGTAAAATATATTAAATGACTATTGCCAAATAGGATATCGGATACCGAACTAAGGTCATCGCTGAGACGAATACAGACTAATAACTTATGAATTATAAGCAAATATTAATTTCGTCACACTTTTTCACCTATCAAAACAAAGGGCTCTTGGATTCAATAAATAAACGCAACTTTTGATTAGCAGGAAGTAAACTGTTAAATTGAAAAGGGAAAGGTCCGAAAACCCTTCCCTTTTGATTCAATAATTACTTCACTGCTGCCCGATCAAAAGAA